>OIYU01000003.1_pt1 | contig 278001 bp, 269 predicted proteins | sample 1588321 | NCBI WGS metagenome assembly OIYU01 (sample SAMN03283258) | human gut metagenome | biome: human-associated habitat; material: feces | host: Homo sapiens | place: USA | collected 2013 | reverse complement strand
GTTCGGCTTAAAACTATTTTCTAAGAGTGTGTCACAAATGTTTGATTACTATAGACATCTTTTCAAGAATATTATAAACAGACTTGACAAGAGTTACTACGTCCGTCTATACTCATGTTAATACATTATGCACAAGGATGAAGAAGCGCTTTTGCAAGCTCTCCAGAGAGATGGTGGACGGTGGAAACCATCAGCAAACAATTGTCGTTCCGCTTCAGAGTGGTAGATGATGAATCTATCGGGTATGCCCGTTACAGCAGATTAAAGATGGCTGAAAAGCAATTTGGGTGGTATCGCGGGTGCTCTCGTCCCTTAGAGGATGAAGAGCGTTTTTTATTACACAGGATACTTTGTCCCTTTTGGTTTCCTGCTAAATTGGGTGGCACCGCGAGAAAAGAGAAGCTCGTCCCATGGGATACTTCTCTTTTTGTGTTTATAAAGTATAGGAGGTCTCTTTTATGAATCGAGTCTATAATTTCAATGCCGGCCCTTCTCCGCTGCCACTGGAAGTGCTTGAAGAAATCCGGGATGAGATGACAAATTTCAAAGGCACCGGGATGGGAATTATTGAGATGAGCCACCGCTCCAAAGAATTTCAATCCGTCATAGAAGAAACGAAGTCATTGCTTTTCGATCTCATGAATCTTACGCCGGATCATGAAATCGTATTTATTCAAGGCGGCGGCACCATGCAGTTCCTTATGGAAAGTTATAATTTCCTCCACACCCGCGCCGCTTACGCAGATACCGGCGTGTGGGCACACAAAGCTCGTGATTCCGCTGCGTTCTTCGGAGAAGTATATGATGCAAACTCCTCCAAAGATCGAAACTATTCCTATATTCCCGAAGACTACCTGATAAGGCCGGAAACAGATTATCTCCACATTACAACAAACAATACGATTTATGGCACGGAATATTGGAAATTCCCGGAAGTAGATATCCCTATCATTTGTGACATGTCCTCTGATATCCTTTCCCGCCGCATAGATTTCAACCGTTTCGACATGATTTGGGCAGGCATACAGAAAAACCTAGGTGCCGCCGGTATGGCTCTTGTCATTCTTAAAAAGGATTTTGCAAAAACGGCGCGTACAGATATTCCTCCTTTTCTTCAATACAAAACATTTATTGAAAAAGATTCCGCCTACAATACACCGCCGGTATTCTGCATTTACACATTGAACAAGATGCTCCACTGGATGATAAAACAAGGCGGACTTGATGTCATTGAAGAAAGAAACCGGGTGAAGGCGAAACTAATTTACGACATCATCGACAAAAGCAATGGGTTTTATAAAGGACATGTCATAGAAAAAGACAGAAGCCGGATGAATATTACTTTCAATCTTTCCTCTGCCGATCAAGAAAAAGATTTCATTGAGAAAGCAAAAGAAAACCATTTTATCGGCGTCAATGGCCACCGTCTCGTAGGAGGCTGCCGCATTTCTCTTTATAACGCCGTCACCATAGATGCCTGTAAAGCAGTCGCCCAATTCATGGAAGCATACCGGAAAGATTATCAGTAATCTTATTTGCATATTTCTTTATTATCTTTAAGGAGGACATTATGTTTAAAATTTTTATCACTGCCGATGTCGCTAAGGAAGCAAAGGAATTTCTGGAAAAAGAATTTGTTGTGGATATCCGCCCAAACATGGATGAAGATGAATTGTGCAAAGTGATCGGCGAATATGACGCTATCATTACAAGAAGCCAGACAAAAATCACAAAAAATGTCATTCATGCCGCTACTAATCTAAAAGTTATCGGCCGCGCCGGTGTGGGCATTGACGGCATTGATATTCCTGAAGCTACGGCGAAAGGAATTACTGTGGTAAACACGCCGGAATCAAACACAATTGCCGCCTGCGAACATACCCTTGCCCTTATGCTTTCCATGACCCGTTATATTTCACAAGCACACCAGTCCATTATGGAAGGCCGCTGGGACCGCAAAAGCTTCACCGGCATCCAGCTTTTGAATAAAACGGTCGGTATTATCGGTGTGGGCCGTGTAGGCTCCAATGTGGCAAAGCGTTTGCAGGCGTTCAACATGAAAACCATTGGCTATGACCCCTATATTCCTCTGGAACGAGGCCAGCAGCTGGGCGTGGACCTGGTAGATCTTGATACACTTCTCCGCGAATCCGATTATATTACTCTCCACACACCGCTCACCGATGAGACAAAAGGCATGATCGGAGCAAAAGAAATAGAAAAGATGAAGGACGGCGTACGCATTGTGAATGCCTCCCGCGGCGCTGTCATTGATATTGATGCCTTAGCAGAGGCACTAAAAACCGGAAAAGTTGCCAGTGCCGGCATCGATGTGTGGACAAATGAACCGCTCAAACCGGAAAACAATCCTTTCCTAGGGATGAAAAACGTAACGCTCACCCCCCATCTGGGTGCCTCCACAGTTGAAGCACAAACAGGCGTCGCCACTGATGTAGCCCGCGGCGTTGCTGACGCCCTCCATGGAGAACCGGTAGCGACTGCTGTCAATGCATCACCCATCACAAGAGCCACGCTCGCCGTTATCCAACCTTATTTCAATTTGTGCGAACGCATGGGAAATATTGGTATTGATTTGGCTGACGGACGCATTTCCCGTGTCAGTGTAGAATATACAGGTGAATTGACTGAAACAGAAACCACCCCGCTCACCACGGCTGTCCTGAAAGGACTTTTAACCCCCATTCTTCAGCAAACGGTTAATTTTGTAAATGCAAGAAATATCGCGGAAGAACGGCATATGGAGATACGGGAAGTCAAGGCAAAAAAAGGACATTACTTCACCAATACGGTCACGCTCACTATTGATACCGATAAAGGTACACATCGTATTACAGGCTCCCTTTTCGACAGGAAAGAAGCGAAAATCGTTTCTCTTGACCACTTCCGTGTAGACTTTGAACCGAAAGGCTGCATCATCCTTGCTCCTCATGAAAATAAACCGGGCATGATCGGCCAGATGGCAGGTATTCTCGGCAAGGCAGGCGTAAACATCAATGGAATGCAGGTAGGTGCATCCAAAGACAAAAATACCAATATTATGGCCGTTGCCATTGATAAGGATATTCCCAGCGCTATCCTCCCCGTTCTTGCAAACATTGACGGAATCCACGGAATTACAGTCATTCACTGCGAAAGTCATTAACGGAAATGAGGTCATTATGGTACGAATTATTCTTATACGTCATGGGGAAACCACATGGAACGTGGAAGGTCGTTATCAGGGACAGGAAGACATTCCTCTTTCCCCAAAAGGAATCGCTCAGGGAAAAGCCGTCGGTCTTGCCTTAAAAGATATATCCATTGATGCGGCCGTCTCCGGACCGCTCTCCCGTGCCTTTGATACCTGCCGTTTCATTACCGAATATCACCATGTAAATATCCGTGTCGACGAGCGGATCACGGAAATCTCTCACGGCAGATGGGAAGGCGTCCATGCCGATGAAATCCAAAAAAACTATCCGAAAGAATTTGAACTTTGGCATAACCGGCCTGAACAGGTACAAATGCCCAGCGGGGAATCTCTGGAAGATGTAAGAAAACGCGTCCGTGCCGCCTTTGACGATTATGTCGCTATATATCAGGGCAAAACGCTTCTCGTTGCCGCCCACGATGCGGTCAATAAAGTCATCCTCTGTGATCTCATGGGACTCGGCATGGAACATTTCTGGCATTTCAAACAGGACAATGCCTGTATCAACGTCATAGAAGAACATGAAAAAAGTTGGAGGCTTGTCACATTAAACGCCACGACCCATTTAGGATATCTCTTTTCAAGTATTGAGCAAAAAGGGTTATAAAAGAAAACCGGACAGGAATAATTTCATTTCCGCCCGATTTTTTCTTGCTATTTATTCATTACTGCCGCCGGTGTGTTGTCCTTATCAGCATGGACAGTCTCCGATAACTTTGCTTCCACATCTGTCGGCACACGGCGGTAAGGAAATTTTTTCCACAGCCGTTTCATCACTTCATCCATAATGTAACGGTTACGTACGGAACTTTCTTCTTCTCTTTCGTAGTAAGCCGCCTGATCATCCCTGACTCCTTCATCGCTTTTATAACTGTATATATCGACAACAACCTGCGTTTCCACAACAGGATCTATGTCAAAGAAAATGGAAATCGGATAAGACTTCCGCTGCGTCCACTTTGTAACGACAGGAAGTACGACAATATCCGCTCCCGTTTCCTCAGCAATGGCAGGAAGCTCCGCAGGACTGATACTCTTATAAGCATAGTCGGCCGTATCTAATTTTCTGTAATAAGGGTAACGGAACACCGCATCCATCTCTTTTGCAATGTATGCTGTGGCATAACTGCCTCTATCATTGCTCTGTGGCAAAAGAAGCAGTACTGTCCGTGTATTATCAAAGTATCCCATTTTCCGGTTTACCGACTTGTCAGCGGCTTGTGCCATCATCCCCACTGCACATACCATAAAAAAACAAAATAAATATTTCATAAAAGTCTTCATGGCAAATCTCCTTGCAGTACATGTTCAGAGCTTTATTTTTTCCAGTGTATCACAAGAGTTTCTCTTTCCGTACCCGTATCTTTTTATTTTCTGCTATAAGACTTTTCTATATTGTCCTTGCATGATATAATGATAAAAAACTTTTATATGTCCCCTGCTAATTTGTAGAGTCTTGTTTTCAGAGGTGTTTGCATGAATAATACGGACTGGAAAATCCTGATCTATCTCCGTGAGGAGCGAAGTATCAATAAAGTTGCCAAACGGCTGTTTATGACTCAGCCGTCATTAACATACCGCCTGAGTCAAATGGAAAAGGAAATCGGTTGTCCGCTTTTTATCCGCACCAATAAAGGTGTGCACTTCACCGATGCGGGAGCACGGCTCTTTTCTTTTGCGGAAAAAGAACTCCAGCAGTACCAGGACATGAAGAATTATGTCACCCACGAACCAAACTCTATTTCCGGTGTCCTCCGTATCGGGGCATCCCAATCTTTTTCCCAGTCCCACGGTCCTGCGCTTCTGAAAGGATTCGTTGATGAGTATAGTGATATTGAAATATCGCTGACTACAGACACAAGCGATCGTTTAGTAAAGCTGGTCAAAAAAGAAGACATCCATCTTGCTATCGTCCGCGGCAACCAGGAATGGCCCGAATCCGATATTCTTCTGGAAGATGCCCCGCTGTACCTGATTTCAGCCAAGCCTATTGATTTCAGTACATTGGCACAGCAGCCTTCCATACGCTACCGCAGCGATCCGTCTTTGGATGAACTGCGTACCCGCTGGTGGCGCCAGAACTTCACAAAGTCCCCCCACTTCTCACTGACTGTAAGCGACTGCAATACCTGCGTGGAAATCGTCAACCACGGTCTTGGCCACTCACTGATTCCGGCAGACATGCTTCCCAAGTGCAAACCGAATGTAGACCGACAGATGATTTACAACAGCCAGAAGCAGCCTATATATCGTCCGAGCCACCTCATATTCAAAGAAGCCATGCTCCAGTCTACACCCGTACGGATTTTTGTTGATTATGTAAAAAAATATTTTAAGATTAAAGATAACTGAATGAAACAGTTAATGATTTAAAAGGGTCATATTCTGATACTTATGAATCATTTTTGTCCGCTGAAAAAAAGCAGTAAACCAATTTTGATTTACTGCTTTTGAATTTCTATGTTGTAGGTTCTTATTTAATTGTTTGATTTTGACAACCCGGAATTTATTACTATTTCTTCTTTACAATGATGCCTTCAATAAACACAATGATGGCGGGAATGATAAAATATAAAGCATTTGTTATCATCCATCCAGAAAAAGGGGGCAAAATTATTTTTTATCTTTATTTATAATATTTTTGACACCGTCAATTGTTCCTTCTATAGCATCTTTAACATCTTCAGCAACTTCTTTGACTTTTGCAGCTGCTTTTTCCGCAGCCCCTTCTTTTTCTATTTTTTTATCACCGGTTAATTTACCTACACCTTCTTTTGCCGCACCTTTAGCCTGGTCGATTTTTTCTTCTATTGACATGATCATGACTCCTTTTATTTAAATTATTCTTTTTTCCCAAAGAAAAATGAAACAACAGCAATAACAATTACTGCACCTAAGATAGAAGGAACTAATGCCATTCCCGCTAGAGTTGGCCCCCATGTACCAAACAGTGCTTGACCTACCGATGAACCCAATAAACCTGCAATGATATTAGCGATTATACCCATTGCTCCACCCTTTTTAGTAATCGCTCCTGCAATAAAGCCTATAAATCCTCCAACAATAATTGACCAAATCATAATCTCACTCCTTTACATATTATTCATATATTTATCTTTAAACTCTTAAGTCAAGCAGTTTTTATAGACATTAATATATTTGGTTTATTCTCTTTATAACCATTATCCCTATAACTTTCTAATCTACCTCACCGAATGCCTGTTAGTATTGTACTATTTTTAATATATTTTTTCCACTGTATATCACTCTTAATCAGTTGATATTACGCGGCCCAGTCCGCACTTTCATACCCTTATGTCTCGTTGGTTTTCTGATTATAAAGAACGAAGAACTCTCCTGAATCAGGTGAAAAAAGAATTTTACTAAAATGAAAAATCGTATCCTCACTAAAGAATAACAAAAGGATACGATTTTAAATGAAATATGTGTTTGTATTTTTAAACTTTTGTGGATTGGCTCAGTATATGGTCTTCCGTTTCAAAAAGCGCCTTTGCAAATTCAAGAGCATTGAAACGTTGGAGATCATCTTCTCTTTCACCAAGACCGATCCAACGGATTGGCACATGGAGTTCTTCATGAATGGAAAGGACAACACCGCCTTTTGCCGTTCCGTCTAATTTTGTCAGCACTACGCCGGTCAGGGGAACGATTTCTCCAAAATTCTGCGCCTGGCTGACCGCGTTTTGTCCTGTCGTAGCATCTAATACGAGAATAGTCTGGTGGGGCGCGTCGGGAATTACTTTTTTTACGACACGGCTGATTTTAGCCAATTCTTCCATAAGGTTTACTTTCGTTTGCAGCCGTCCCGCCGTATCAATCAGCACCACATCGGAACCGCGCGCCTTAGCCGCTGATACAGCATCAAACGCCACCGCTGCAGGATCTGCTCCCTCTGCATGCTTCACAATATCTGCTCCTGTCCGTTCCGCCCAAATAGAGAGCTGTTCGGAAGCAGCAGCTCTAAATGTATCTGCCGCCGCCAAAAGAACTTTCTTCCCTTCTTTACAGAATTGGGCCGAAAGTTTCCCGATGGTCGTCGTCTTACCCACCCCATTGACTCCCACTACAAGGTATACTTCCGGATGATGGGAAATATCTTCCTTTCCATCTTCCGTCAGCATATTCACCACCGTTTTTTCCATAAACGGCATCACTTCATTCGTACTGCTGATCATACCTTCCGTCACACCGCGTCGAATCTGCCGCATCAGATAATCGGTGGTACGCACGCCAAGATCGCCGGAGAGAAGAACCATCTCCAGATCTTCCAGAAAGTCATCGTCAATTTTTGCATAACCGATAACAACCGTTTCGATATTTTTGATCAGACTTTCTTTGGTCTTTTTTAGTCCATTTCTTACCTTATCAAGAAACCCCATCTTGTTCCTCCTTTATATAATCTCCCACACGAACCGTCACAAGAGAGGAAACACCCTTCTCCGCCATAGTCACCCCTTGAAGGGTATCGGCAAATTCCATCGTTTTCTTTCTGTGAGAAATAATGACAAACTGTGTCTTCCTTTTATAATCCGCGATCATACGGCTGTATCTTTCCACGTTGGCATCATCCAGTGCCGCATCAATTTCATCAACGAAACAAAACGGTGCGGGACGGTAAGCCATAAAAGAAATAAGCAGCGCAATAACGGTAAGCGCCCGTTCACCACCGGACATGAGCGTCAAAGGCTGGCGCTTCTTTCCCGGAAGCTGGAGATACATTTCTACGCCACCCTCCAGCGGATGCGCTTCATCGGTCAACTCCAAACGGGCTTTGCCGCCGGAAAACATAATCTGCATAATGCGGGCAAATTCCACATTGATCATTTTAAAGGCATCAGCAAACCGTTCAGACATCGTTTTATCAATATCGTGAATCACTGTTTCCAATCCGCTCTTTGCTTTTTTCAGGTCTTCAATCTGCGTTTCATAGAAAGCGCGGCGGCGGAGGTGGAGTTCATACTCTTCTTCCCCATTGGGATTTACCGCGCCGAGTTTGCTGATGCGTTCTTCCAGATCCGCCTGTTTTTCTTTCATTTCCGCCATAGATCCCTGAATACGCATACTTTCTGCCATCTCTACAGTCAGTTCCTGTTCACGCAGTCTTTCTTTCTCTTCTGCTTCCTGCGCCTTAAAACTGTCGATACGCGCCTGACGGTCCGCCATATCTTTACGGACAGCTGAAGACTTCTCCTGCGCGTTCCTCCAGGCATCATCCTGCTGTTTTCGCTCCGCAGAGAAAGTATCAGAAATGTTTTGCATATTCTCCAGACGTCCTTTTACTTCATTCCATTCTTTTTCCGCCAAATTAAATTTCTCTTCAATATCTCTTAATTCCGACGCAAGCCTTTCTTTCTGCTCCCTGTTTTCCAATATGTCATGGGAAAGTTTTTCCCTGTCCTTCCTTTGTTCCAAAGCAGCATTTTCTCTTTCTTGCTTCCCCCTCTTCCCAAAATTCACCGCTTCTTCCGCTTTTGTCACATCAATGCGGATTTCCATGAGGCGGGCATCCAAATCTGCCACAGCTTTTTTCAGTGAGGCACTTTTTTCATCAGCTTCCATCACAGGGATATCACCAAACCCAGCCAGCCGCTCTTCCAATAATGCTAAATTTTCCGTAATGGCAGCCAACCCCTCTTCTGCCGTCCGGAGATCAGCCTGATTTTTCTCTTCTGCATTTTTCTCCGTTGAAAGAATACGGGACAAACCGTCTTTCTTCCCTGATATTTCCGCCAAACCGATTTTTAAAGACTGATAATCTTCCCGTTCTTTTGTTACTTTTTCGGATAGTTCCGCACAGAAATCATCATGAATACTTTTTTCCTTTTTCAAATCAGCAATCAGCTTTTCCGTTTCTTTTTCTTCTTTCAGAAGATCATTAATCTCCTTCTTTCTTCCAAAAAAAGTATTCTCTTGCTTCCGCATGGAACCACCTGTAAGAGATCCGCCGGGATTAACCAGCTGTCCATCCAGTGTCACTAAACGCAGGCGATAATTATATTTTGCAGAAACTGTACGGGCGACATCCAAATTCTCGGCAATCAGCGTCTTCCCCAAAATAGAATCTATTAAACTGCCATACTCCTCATCACAGAAAAACAGCTCTGACGCTATACCGTGGATTCCTTTCTCACTGCACGCTTTTCTTTCATTTCCGTCATTTCCGCGGGGACGCATGGATTCTAAAGGATAGAATGTCGTCCGTCCCAAATTATTTTTCTTGAGCCAGGTAATGACATCTCCGGCTGAACGGGACATATCTGTCACGATATAAGAAACAGAACTGCCAAGGGCCACCTCAGCTGCCGCTGTGTACTTCGGAGGAACCCGTATCAGTTCGCCCACGGCGCCAAGAATATGCTGTCCAAAAAGAGACCGGCTTTCCAAGATCGTCTTTGTCGTATGAGAAAAACTGGCATACTCCCGATCCGCCCGTTCCAGATATTCACGACGGGAAATAATTTTCATCAATCGGGCATGGAAATCATTGATCCGGTTCATTTGTCGGAATTGTTTATCCTGCGCTTCTTTTAAACGAATGCCGTCGTTTTTGCCGTTTTCTTCCAGCACTGTCATCTTTTCCCGCACAGATGCTTCTTCAGCCGTCAGATTCTCTACCTGGATTTCCGTCATCTTTCTCTTTTCTGACAATTCCAATCCGGCCGCTTTAAACTTTTCTTTCTCTTCTGTAAGACGAACTTTCTCACGGTTCCCCTGCTCTATTTCCCGTTCCAGGCTTTCCTTTTCCGCCAACCTTCGGCGGTTGACTGCCAGTGCATCCTGATAAGCCGTTTCCGCTGCTAGAAGCGCGCTTTCTGCAATGCGACGCTTTTCTTCTTCCGCTTTAAGCAATGTTTGTTTCTCCAGAAGGAGAGACTCCGCCTCCGCCAGCTCCGCCAGCATTTCCCGCATTTCTTCTTTCAATTCATTTTCCGCTTCGGTCTGGTCTTCTTCATCTTCTTTTAAACGGACAGACTCCTCCTCCGCATGACGAAGTGCTTCTTCCTTGACACGGTAATCCCCGCGGAGCGTCTCCATCAATCGCTGCTTTTCTGCAGAGTCGGCGCCGGCCTTACGCAGATTTTCCTGCTGTTCCAGTTCCTTTTTTTCGATTTTTGCCTTTGCTTCTGCATAACGGGCAAGTTCCGTCTGCCACTTTACATCCTGATCTGCAAGAGAATTATACTCGTTTTCATACCGGGCAATCATCCGCCCCACTGATGTCAGCCGGAGAAGTGACATTGTCGCTTCCACTGCACGTTTGTCTTTGGAGAGAGCCTTATAAATTTTAGATTTCTCCGCAGCCTCTTTCATCGGTCCCAGCTGCTCATCAAGAAGTGCCACCAAGTCACGGACACGCTCCATATTCTCTGCCGTTTTTTCCAGTTTCCGGAGCCCCTCGTTTTTTCTCATGCGGAATAAACTGATCCCCGCCACTTCTTCAAAAATGAGACGCCTGTCTTCCGGACGGGACGTCAAAACCTGATCTACCCGGTTTTGCCCGATGATGGCCATCGATCCTTTTCCAAGACCGGTATCCGCCAGAAGCTCCTGTATATCCTTCAGGCGGCAGCTCCGTTTATTGATATAAAAATCACTTTCTCCATTCCGGAGGACGCGGCGGGTAATGGACACCTCCGCCGTATCAAAAGAAAATTCATGGGCGCTGTTATCCAATACCATGGTGACTTCCGCTGCATTTTTCGGATTTCTTCCTTCTGCCCCGGAGAAAATGATATCTTCCGTTTTCTGCCCGCGGAGATTGTGGACATTCTGTTCACCCAAAACCCAGCGGACAGCATCGGAAATATTACTTTTCCCGCAGCCGTTCGGTCCCACGATAACCGTCATACCGTCAGCAAATTCAATTGTTGTTTTATCAGCAAAGGACTTGAACCCCTGCAAAATCAACCGGAGTAATTTCATCAATCCTGCTCCTCGACCAGTTTTATATTTTTATTATTATACTGGAAACACCTGTTTTTTACCACAAAGCTTAAGTCTTACCCCTCACGGAAATATCCGGCGCAAAATAAAACCCCCGCCTGAGTACGGAGATTCAACTATATTTATAATGCTGTTCCCTTTCACGGCAGGTAAAAGGATTCCATAGAGTGCCCTTCAAGCTGCAAGAGAGCGATTTTTCTTTCAATTCCTCCTGCATATCCCGTCAAATTCCCATCAGCGCCTACGACCCGATGGCACGGCACAATAATGGAAACAGGATTATGCCCTACTGCGCCGCCGACTGCCTGCGCCGACATATGTTCTCTTCCCCTGCTCCTCGCGATTTCTTCCGCGATCTTACTATAAGTTTCCGTCTGTCCATAAGGAATATTTAAAAGAATTGCCCAAACCGTTTTTTGAAATTCTGTCCCCTGTAAGTGGAGCGGAAGCTTTTTCCCCGGACACCGTCCCATAAAATACGTATCCAGCCATTTTTCCGCTTTCTTCAGAATGACAGATTCCTTTTCTTCATACTCCGCTTCCAGCGTATTTCCAAAATACTTTTCTCTGTCAAACCAGAGACCGGTTAAACCTTTTTCATCAGCTGCCAGCGTGATTGCCCCTAAAGGTGATTCATAATGTGAAATATACTGCATGCTGCTCTGCCCCTTTATTTGGAAATCCAAAGACTGCCTTTCATCATAAACCGCCACGGGAAATTTTTCCCATACCGGGCATAATCAATATTAATCCGCTTGGACCGTTCCACCCGCACCTTTTCCTTCCCATCCTCTATATATACGCTTCCATGCACCAGATCGGCCCCATAAAAGGATTTATCAATCCCCATTGCCATTGTAAGACGGCCGGGGCCTGCGGTAAGCAGCCTTCCTCTTGCTTTTCCCCGACGTTTTTCCATCAGCTCTTTCCCTTCCAACGGTTCCAACGCACGGAGAAGGACGGCATATCCATCCCCTTCATGGCCGCAGACCACGTTCATGCACCAGTACATCCCATAAATCATATATACATAAATATGCCCGCCTTCTCCAAAAATAGCTTGTGTCCTTGGAGTAAGCCCCTTGTAAGAATGAGCGCCGTCATCCGGTTTTCCCCTGTAGAATCCTCCATACGCTTCACATTCGGTAATTCTTCCTGCCGTAATTCCTTCTTTCGTCTCATGCACCAGAACTGCACCAATCAGATGCTTAGCAGTCTCTACCGCTGAACCTGTATAATCTTCCCGACTCCATTTCATTCTAATCTGCCACCATAAAAAACAAAAGGAACATGATCCTTTAATTCACTGATATCGTACTTACCTGCATTCCCATTTCAAGCTTGTCAGTCGGATCTGTGACTACACGCTCCCCCTCCTGAAGACCATCCAAAAGGAATGCCTTTTCATCCTCCACATAAGCCACATTGACTGTTTTCAAGTCCACAAGAAAATCATCCCTTATAACAGCCACCGTATTTTCACCGATAATCGCAGACCGGGGAATCACGATATACGGCACCGGTTCCGTGCTTTGCAAACGAACGGTATAAGGCTCACCGATTTTAATTTCTCCATCCGGGTTATCTGTCTGCACTTTGTAAGAAGTATATCTTTCCCCATTTTCATTGGGCTGTTTTTTTAGTTCTCCATACCACGATTTATCTGCAGAAGAGAAAAAGACGGTAAGTGTTTTTTCCTCTTTCATTTTCTCCATCACGGAATCCAGTTCAGACGGAAGACTTATCTCCGCAATAACCGGCGTATTTTGGCGGATAAGCAAAGCCGGCCGCCCGGCTGCCGCTATCTTCGTATCACCAAGATATACCTGAGAAACGGTACCACTGATAGGTGCGCGTACCGTACAGGCCGCAATAGCCCGCTCTACAGAAGCAAGTGCTTCCGCCAATCCCGGGGTTGCCGAGCTGTTCAAAACCTCTTGGGGAACACTTTTTCTTCCCTGTATTTTATCATATTCCGCGCGGGTAATGATTCCCTGCCGCAAAAGCGATGCTTCTATACTGTTATCATCCTCGGGAGCAGCCGCGCCGTACACCACAGATGAAGAAGCAGAAATTTGTGCCTGCAGTGCAGAGGCCTGTGATTCATACTGGGACGAATCAATTTGGAAGAGTACATCCCCTGCTTCTACCGTTTGTCCTACTTCCGGCAAACCGGAAATAAGACTCCCTGAAACAGATGGAATGACAGGCGCTATATGAAGCGCTTCAGGCACCACCCTTGTTTCCATCGCAAAAGGAACTTTCTCCATTTTTACCGTCATTACATGGACGGACGGTTTTCCACAGCCTCCCGCAAGCAGCGCCCCGATAAAACAAGCGGATGCCATTACATATTTCCAGTTCATATTACGCCTTATGCTTTCATTATTTTAAAATATCCTGCGCCAGTATACCTGCCAGCACTTCCAGTTCCCTGTCTTCCTTTGCGCTGACAGCAGATGCTATATTTACCGAATCGCCAAGAATTGTACAGTTCTTCCAGCCGACGGCTGTTTCAGTTATCTTCTTCACACTTATATCAGGCACCCAACTGCTGTTGCCGATAACAGACACTGTCCGTTTTTGCAGCCCCATCACGCTGCATTCATGAAGGAAATTCTGCATCATCGGATGAAGATCCATATTTAATGTCGGCGCTGCCAAAACGAGATGGCTCCGCCTCATTGCTTCTGCCCATGCGTAACTGACAGGTATCGTGCAAAGATCAATTAACTTCAAATGGCGGATTCCCTTTTGCCCAAGGAAGAACGTGAGGCGCTGTGCAGCAAATGCCGTATTCCCATAAGCCGATGCAAAACAAACCGCTGCAGAACGATACTCCGGCATCCACGATGCTAACTGACGGTATAAGTTCATTATGCGGGAAATATCGGCTTCTGTCCGATGCACAGGGCCATGAAGAGGACAAACCATGGATACATCAAGGTTTTCTGTCTTTTGAAGAGTCCTCAGTACCTGTGCGCCATATTTAGCAATAACATTCATATAGTAACGCCGCGCTTCTTCAAGATACTCTTCTTCATAATCTGTATCATCGGAAAAAACACTTCCGTGGAGCACGCCAAAAGTACCAAACGCATCAGCAGAGAAAAGAATCTTTTCCGTTTCCTCATAGGTGAAAGTTACTTCCGGCCAATGAACCATCGGCGCCGGAATAAATCTCAGCTTATGGTGCCCCAGGTCGATCACCAATTTTTCGTTTGTCCTGATGTATCTTTCCGCCATGGGTTCATGAAAATACTGCTCAAACATTTTCAGCGCTGCCGGCGTCGCGCAAATCTTTGCTTCCGGATACCGCTTTGCCAGTTCCAGCAAAGAACCGGAATGATCAGGCTCCATGTGATTTACGATGATATAATCCAGCGGGCGGTCATGAAGTAATTCTTTCACATTCCCCAGGAATAAATCACGCGCTGCATTATCTACCGCATCAAGAATACAGGTCTTTTCATCATCAATAAAATATGAATTATACGAAATTCCCCGTTTCAAAGGAATATAATTATCAAAACGAGGTGTAATAAAATCATTGCTCCCGATCCAATAGACGGACTTTGTTACTTTTTGCTCATTATGCATTTTATTCTCCTTATTTTCTGCATTCATAAAAATAGTATATCACACAAAATTGATTTTCTCCCCGTCCCAGACAGAGCTTGATGTGCACTGATTTCTATATGAAAATACTTCTTTTTTCTCCTGCATCTGTCATATAATAAGTGACAATCACAAAATCATACCGGAGGTCTTATGAAATATTCTCTTCTTTTCTCCCTTCTGTCTTTAATCGCCTGGAAATACGACTGCCTTTTCCCCGCAGGACTTTTCGGCCTTTTGGCGGGATTTCTTTTCTCTTTACTTTTCCGCCGGAAAATCCAGATTCTTGCTATAGGATATATCTCAGCAAGTATCCTGACAGTCATATTATTTCCTATAGAATTCTCTTTTGCCGCCATAGCCCGTATCGGTATCGCCTGGGCGGCGGCCATCACAGCACTTATGACGTTTCTTATTCTCTTTAGCCTTATTATTAAAACCAAGGAGAAACTGCAATAACTTTTAAATAACAGCCAATCGAAAACAGGACCCTCAAGGAGTCCTGTCTTTTATTTATAATCACTTCATTTTAAACTTGTAGATTCCTGCCATCATAAGTACCAGCAGAATGATACCGGAAAACGTTCCCAAGAGACCTTCTCCCGTTACGCCGGCCACAATATAACCGGCTACGCAGCAGGAGGAAACACAAAGTACATAGGGAATCTGTGTAGACACATGGTCGATATGATTGCACTGCGCTCCGGCAGAAGCAAGAATTGTAGTATCGGAAATCGGAGATACATGGTCTCCGCCGACAGCCCCTGCTAAAACAGCGGCAACCGTTATCGTTGCCAGATTCATATCTGTTCCCGTGATTGCAAGAACAATAGGAATCAAGATACCAAACGTTCCCCAGGAAGTACCCGTTGCAAAAGCGAGACCAAGCGCCACGAGGAAGAACATCGCGGGGAGCATGATCGCCACAGTTTGATTACCGCTGACAACACCGCCTACATACCCGCCGATATTCAGGTAATCTTCACCACAAACACCGGAAAGAGTCCACGCGAGACAAAGAATAAAGATTGCGGAAGCCATCTGCTTAAATCCATCAACAAAACAGGAACAGAATGTTGTAAAATCAAGAATTTTTCTGGGTACATAAAGGATAAGAGTAAAAACAAGAGCCATGAAGGACCCCATCACAAGACCTTTCGCTGAACTACATTCAGCAAAAGCATCAATAATACTCTTCCCCTCCAAAATACCGCCGGTATAAAGCATACCGAAAACACAGCTTCCAATGAGTACAAGCAGCGGAAGCACAAGATCCATAATTCGTCCATTTCCTACAGGAGCTGTAGATTCATCATCCGCATATTCCGCAGGAATCACCAGCGTACTTCCGCTTTCCTTTTCAAAAGCCGCCATGCGGGAAAAATCTTTATTCAGAAAAATGATAAAAAGCATAAAAATAATGGTAAGCCACGCATACAAGTTCAGCGGAATCGTATGCAGAAATAAAGAGAACCCGTCAATTCCGCTGTTTTCAGGAAGAGAAGACGATACAGCTGCTGCCCAGCTGGAAACCGGAGCAATAATGCAGATCGGAGCCGCCGTAGCATCAATGATATACGCCAGTTTTGCACGGGTGATTTTAAACTTATCTGTAACAGGTCTCATAACCGTACCGACCGTAAGACAGTTGAAATAATCATCAATAAAAATTAAAAGCCCCAGGAAAAAAGTAACCAGCAGTGCGGATCGTTTCCCATTAATCTTCCTCGCTGCATAATTACCATACGCCTGAGAAGCTCCCGATTTCTGAATCGCTGAAACAATAATCCCCAAAAGAACCAGGAATACGAGAATATTCACATTCCCTCCAACCTTATTCGACATGATATCAAACATGGTGTCGATCGCCCCCAGGAAATTGAATCCCGTGAACATAAACGCTCCAATGAAGATACCGATCGCCAGTGACATATAAACTTCTTTGGTAACCAGCGCCAAAACAATCGTTATAACCGGTGGTACCAGTGACCAAGCTGTTTCTGCCATAACTCCAACCCCTTCCATTCTCCGCACGTATTTTTACGCACATGTTTTGATTATCCTTGATTATTCTACACAACTGTAACAATGTCAAGAATGAATTAGATATACGTCAGAAAATTTTTTCACATTCCTCTCCACTTTCTATAAAGCACCTGTATTTACCTGTAATACTTTCCGGTTTATTCAACAAAAATGACCGATTGTTTCCTATCGGATCAATCAGCCATTTCTATACCATATATTATTTCCTTATAACGGACTTATGCATTTCCTGCCCGTCCGAAGTATAGCCTGTAACAACAAGAACATCTTCTCCCGCTTCCATGACAAGGTAATTATCGGTTTCCGGCTGTAGTGCAAAATAGATGTCCAATGAATGTGCTTTCCACAATCCCGGATAGCGCACATCCCCAGCCACCCCGGTAATGATATAGTAAGGTCCTGTTTCCGCACGCCTGAAGTCATAAATGCGTCCGCGATCCCTATACGTATGCAGATGGGCAGACAAAACCAGATCCACATGGCTTGCATCAAAGACAGGCATAAATTCCTGTCCTTCCGGAGAAAATCCTTCTTCTCTCCCTTCCCTTCCTGCAAAGGCATATTGCAGAGGATCCTTGTGCATCAAAACAACTTTCCACTTTTTATCGGTCCTTGCTAAATCATCAGCTGCCCATCTCTTTTCTCTTTCAAACAAATCAGGATACCATTCTTTTAATTCATTAAGCTGTGTATCCAGTACGGTAAAATGTACATCTCCCCAATCAAAAGAGTAGAAATGGTCTTTATAATCAGCATCTCCATTATTCGGCAAATGAAAATGAGCCAAATATCTGTCCGGTTTTGCCATTTTCCAATCAAGAGAATAATCTTCATGATTCCCCATCATCACCGCGCCGGGAATGGTATCCATAATCCCTTTCATAGAGCGCATCCATGCCTGCCACTGGTATTCATCCTGTCCATTATCTACCAAGTCACCCATACTGACAAAAAACGCGGCATCTTTATTTAATTCGTACGCTTTGGCCGCCAGCTTCGACCAGCCTGTATAATCCGCACTCTGGGAATCAGGATAAATCACCGCCTTAAAAGCGCCGCCGTCATCGGTCCTGAAATCCATCCAGCCGCTTACAGTATTTCCGGTACGTGTACGATACTCATATGCCGCACCTTTCTTCAAATCTTTCAATTCTGCCGTATATATATAACTGTCCGTTATGCCATTATTTCCTTTGAGAGCAGCACCTTTGGCAGAAACAGAAAAAAATTCTGTCATTTCCTTTTTCACGATATTCCACAAACGCTTCCACCGATTTCAGCAACTGAAACATGATTGTGCGGTTATGTTCATTATCTGCAGCTACCAGTTGTCGAACAGATATCGGATTCATCGTCTCCTTCAACGGGACAGCCGCCTGGGAAGTACCTTTATCCGTACTGCTCGTGCAGCCTGCCAGAAAGAGCGTTACCGCAAACACTGCTGCCATTACTTTTTTATATGCCATACTATCCTTTCATCTACTCCTCAAACTTATTTTCCTCCGCCCAGCGGATAATTTCATCCACCGGCCTCTGCGGCAGGTTCCTCTTATACGGCACTGATAAAGAACCGCCTACCAGCGCGCCTTTATCTTCCAACAATCTTTTAAAATCATTTGCCGTCTTTCCCGGCTGCCCGCCGCTTGTAAAGAAAGGATATATCCGCTTCCCTTTCCATTCTGCTTTGCTGATGAAACTTTTTACAGCAGGCGTAAGCGTAAACCACCATACGGGAGATCCAACAAATATGACATCGTACTCTGCCGTTTCAGGCATTTCTGCCAATTCGGGAAGCGATTTTCTCAACTGTTCCAATCCCCCCTGCAGGACTGCCATACCGTAAGAAGGAGCATAACTCCTCTTTGTACGGATTTCACCGAGTTCTCCGCCCACCGCCTTATGAATCATTTCCGCAATCGCTTTTGTATGTCCCGTTTTTGAAAAATACACAGTAAGGATTTTCATAATTTTCTTCCCCTTTCTTTCAGAAAATATCTTTCACAGCTTCTTTTGCCCAGTTCCGGATCTGCACCTCTTTTGTAATTAAGATATCGCTGGAAAATTTTACATTCATTCCGGATTTGACACAGCCTCCCGAAAGATTAGTCGCAAAATCCTGCAGGGCATGCCCGGCCCATCCTTCATTAGTAACAAAGGGATAGATAATCTTTCCTCTTAAGTCATGGTTTTTCAGGAAACTTTTCATCGCCGGAGCGATACTGTACCACCACACCGGCGTTCCCAGAAAAATCATATGGCAGGCATCTATATCCACAGGGAACTCATTTAAGACCGGAAGGAATCCTTCATTCACTTCCCTACGCCCCTGTTCCACCATCGCTTCATAATCGGAAGGATACGTTTCTTTCGTCCGTATGGATGCCAATTCCCCGCCGACCGCATTTTGAATCAGTTCCGCTACGCGTCTTGTATGTGAGGTCATGGAATAATACGCAATGAGAATCTTATTTTTCAACTGCATACACCTCTTTCACCATTCCAAATGCCGCCCATGCTTTCGGCCATCCCGTATAGAAAGCCAACTGCGTGATCTCATCGACTGCTTCTCTTTTAGTGATACCACGAATGCTTTCCTTTCTGCAAGTACCACCGGGAAAAACATCCCAACTATTTTTCGCTGGCTGTACAAATTCCCTGCGATGACATGATCCTCTTTCGCTATCCTACATTTTTCCGCCCATTTCTGTCAGATAAGCCCAATACTTTTTTGGCAGGAACGAACGCTGTGCGGTAGGGTTATTTCTTTCCCGGATCGCCATATGACGGTAATAATCGCGCCACAACTGTCGAAAGCCCTCTTCATCTTGGCTATAGGCTATATCCGTTTTCAAACTTTCCACACGAACAATCGTAACCCGCTTCCCATCATAATAAGCAGCCACATGCCGGCCCACATCATGAATTGCCCATTCTTCACAGGAAAGCCGTTTTTGAAAATGACGGACAATGAGGGGCAGCACATGATGCGTCGGATGAATGGGCGCATAAAGCATTCCCTCCGCCAATTCGCTGAACCTTACGATCCCCTTGAATTTTTCCGCTTCGTTCCCCGCCATTTGGGAACGCCTGAGAATTTCCCACATCCAGACTTCCCCCTGATGGGTATAAATAGATTTCCCCCATTTGAATCCGCGGCGTACATAGTCAAAAAGATATTCCTCACTGTCGTCATCACATAAAAAAGCGCGGTACAACCATCGGAAGGCGGCCGTCCCGCAACTCTTAAGAAATGCATCCGCCACAGTTTCCGCATGATTTATATCCGTCGCCACTTCTGTTTCTTCCCCAAAAAGATCCCCACTCCCCCGCGATGCGCTGATAGATCCCATCTGACCCGTGCCGTCATGGTAAATACGATATACCGCTGACAGGAATCCTGCAAATGTACCGTCATATACATATTTCATCTCATACCTGCCCGGAAAATAGACTCATCTGCATCATTTTTCTTCCTGCCCGCTTCGACAGGAGTGCCTTTCTTAAATTCCCCGTATCAGCATCTCCCATACCGTCATACTTTCCTCCGCAGGTCACAAAATGCTTCGCCCGCTTCCAGACCGCCCCTGCCCGTTTTACATCATCCGGTGATACAAATTGATTCCTCCGCAGCCTTACGATTCTCCGTGCGCTTATCACACCGATTCCCGGCACACGCAAAATCATTTCATAAGGGGCGCGGTTGATTTCCACAGGAAACAACTCCCGATGGCGCATAGCCCAGCAGGATTTAGGATCCAAATCCATATCAAAATCCGGTTCCTTTTCCGTCAGTATTTCTTCTGCAGAAAACCCATAATACCGAAGCAGCCAGTCCGCCTGATACAGTCGGTTCTCCCTCAGGAGCGGCGGCCTTGCAATGACCGGCAGATTTTTACCTGCCATTACAGGTACATAGGCCGAATAATAGACACGCTTCAACTTCGCTACACGATACAGCCCCTCCGTCAGACGAAGAATATCCCGGTCGCTCTCTCCGCTTGCTCCCACGATAAGCTGTGTCGTCTGCCCGGCTGGCACAAAGGCAGGTACCCTTTTCGATCTCTCCTGTTTTTGCTCGGCAATTCGATCCCGAAAAAACTTCATGGGTGCCATGATCGCATCCCGTGATTTTTGTGGAGCTAAAAGCCTTAATGCCTTTTCCGATGGCAGTTCAATATTTACACTCACACGATCTACATACCGCCCCAGTTCATTCAAAAGTTTGGAATCCGTACCGGGAATCCCTTTCATGTGGATGTATCCATTAAAATGCTCCCGCTCGCGAAGAATCCTTGCCGTTTTAATAAGCAGTTCTGTCGTATAATCGGGCGAGCGGATAATCCCGGAAGATAAGAACAGCCCTTCTATATAATTCCGCCGATAAAACTCTATAGTCAGCGTTGCGATTTCTTCAGGCGAAAGAAACACCCTCAGTATGTCATGGCTCTTTCTGTTCACACAATACTCGCAGTCGTAAATACAGGCATTCGTCATCAGTATCTTCAAGAGAGAAATACACCGCCCATCTGCTGTCCAGGTATGGCATATTCCGCTGTACTTAGCATTTCCCAAGCCGCCGGCCATATCTTTTCTTGATGACCCGCTGGAAGAACAGGACACGTCATACTTTGCCGCATCTGCCAGTATATTCAACTTCTCACCAATTTCCATGGAACCCCTCCCGAACAAATATTCTATTTCATTATACCATTAAACAGAATGTTTGTTCTGTTTATATTTATCGTTCTATATTTTATATATGTCGAAAAGGAATATCCGCTACCAAACTTCCATTTAGCCGATTTTAGCGGTCACTTTACACATCATCTTATTCCTTTTATTGGATTACATTCATTTCTTTTTAATTTTTACGGTTATTCTCCATACATATACTGTTTTTTTCATGATACAGTATATAATAAAGAAGATTATTCTAATTATCCTAATTTATCATAGAATAAGGATATTTTTTCGAATCAAGGAGGAGTTCTTATGAAGAAAAAAATTTTAGCCGCACTGCTTATTGGAGCCTTATCATTAACAGGCTGCGGCACTGATAACACCCCCTCAAAAACCGCACAGAAAGATGAACTGACCATTACGGTAGGAAGAAATATGGTTGCAGGGAAATTTGATCCCACCATAGGTTACGGTGTATGGCATCCGGATATTTTCCACAGCCATATTCTTACAGTAGGCAAAGATAATAAGCTGGTCAATGATTTGGCAACAAAAGAAACCATCAGTGCCGACGGGTTGACTTACACTTACGAAATCAGAAAAGACGCTAAATTTACCGATGGTAAAACACTCACAGCAAAAGATATCGTATTCACTTTCAATAAAACAAAAGAAAGAGCTTCCGCTGCTGACCTCAGCATGCTTGATTCCGTAGAAGCAAAAGATGACTATACTGTTGTATTCCATCTGAAAAAGCCCTGGTCCACTTTCCCGTACAGCCTCACTGAAATCGGTATCGTCCCTGCCCATGCGTATACGGATACCTACGGTGATAAACCAATCGGCTCCGGCGCCTGGAAGGTACTTGATTTCAAAAAGGATCAGCAGCTTATCCTTGCTCCAAATGAATATTACTATGGCAAAAAATCTCCTTTTAAGAAAATTACCATTCTGAAAGTCGATGAGGATGCTGCTCTTGCTTCCGCCAAATCGGGACAGCTTGACCTGGTCTATGTAGATGCAGAGTCCTCCAAGACTAAAGTGGATCATATGACAGTACTCACAAAACCTACCATCGATAGCTTCTCCATTAATCTTCCCGTCATCCCGGAAACAACGGAAGATGGACAAATTGTCGGAAATAATGTCACCAGCGACATCGCCATCCGCCAGGCATTGAATATCGGCATTAACAGGCAAGCCATTATCGATAATGCATTAAGCGGCTGCGGGACACCGGCATTCAGCACCAGCCCGGAGGCTCCATGGAGCAGCAAATATACGTTCCAGGATAACCGTGTCGAGGAAGCGAAAAAGCTTCTGGAAGATGCCGGATGGAAAGATACCGATGGTGACGGCATCCGCGAAAAGAATGGCGTGAAAGCCGAATTTACCGTTACCGGACGAAGCAATGATCTTGCCCGTTACAATACAGTCGTAGCACTTGCAGAAAATGCAAAGCCTCTCGGTATCCATATCATAGCCAAGTCGGAAGCATGGGCGGAGGCCAGAAAAGCCCGGCATACCCCGACCTGCTGGTCTTTTGTTGATTTGAATCCGATTGATTTCTATCGTCAATTCCATTCTTCCCAAATTGGGAAACAGGTAATCAACAATCCCTCTTCTTACCGTAATACGGCGGTCGATGCCGAAATTGATGCAGCCATCGCTTCCAACAACAGGGAAGAATCTTATATGCACTGGATCAATGCACAAAATCTGACAGATAAGGATATCCCTTCTCTCCGTATTTCATTCCCTTCTCTCACCTACTTTGTCAAAGATGGCCTGCACATTCCTGAATATGGAAAAACCATCACCAGAGGACAGGGGATTTCCATCATTGAAAACATGAATGAATGGACTTGGGATAGCAAATAACTCCGCATATTTTTCAAAGAAAGGGATTATATAGTGAACATCCGATATATTATTACATCATTTGTCCGAATGATCTTCCTTTTGATTTCAATTACTATGATCAGCTTTTTTCTGATTACTTCTTCCCCTATGAACCCTGTTGATTCCTATTTGGGAGAAATCAGCATATCCGAAGAACAGAGAGCAAAAATTGAAGAAGAATGGGGACTCAATAAATCGCCTGTAGAGCGGTACATTACCTGGGGCACGCATTTTATCTCCGGTGATATGGGAGATTCCATCAGCTACCATGAGCCCGTCAGCAAAGTGCTGAAAGAACGTTTTCAGGCGTCTTTAATTCTCATGGGCACTGCGTGGATACTCTCAGGCATTCTTGGTTTTACACTTGGCGTTATTTCAGGTACTTATAAAGGCAGTATCCTAGACAATATCATCAAAACGGTCAGTCTTCTCTTTGCATCCACCCCCGTATTCTGGATCGGACTGGTAATGCTTGTCATTTTCGCGGTGGAGTTACAATGGTTCCCTCTGGGTCTTGCAGCACCGGCAGGAAAACTGTCTTCCCAAGTCACCGTCATGGAACGACTCCATCATCTTATACTCCCTGCTTTGACATTGAGCATCTCTGAAATTTCTTATATCTGCCTTCATACCAGGCAAAAGCTGATCGACATTATGGAAAGTGACTATGTTCTCTTTGCCAAAGCGCGCGGTGAATCTACAAAACAGATTATTATGCGCCATGGTCTCCGAAATATATGCCTTCCTGCTGTCACCCTGCAGTTTGCCTACATCAGTGAACTTTTTGGCGGATCTGTACTTGCAGAGCAGGTCTTCTCCTATCCCGGATTGGGAAATGCCGCCACCCACGCAGGACTGCACGGAGACGTGCCTATGCTCCTCGGTGTTGCTGTTTTCAGTGCGCTTTTTGTATTTGCAGGCAACATGATGGCAAATATTGCCTATGGTATTATTGACCCCCGCATCAGGGAAGGAGGTAATCTCGATGCCTGAAAAGGAAATATCTCTGGCCCCGCTTCCCTTTTTTAATCCTCGTCGTAAAGTTCTGCTTATCATTTTTTCCGGACTTTTCATTCTCATTGCCGTATGTCTGTGGGGATTTTTTATGAATCCTGAACTTTATGGACCAAATTACGCTGCTAAACGGCTTTCTCCCTCGCTCGTCCATTTATTCGGTACTGACCAATTAGGACGGGATATGTTCTATCGAACAATCAGCGGCCTTTCACTTAGTATTCAAATCGGACTTCTTTCTGCTGTATTGAGTTCTTTTATCGCTCTCGTACTGGGAAGCATGTCTGCTATTTACGGAGGAAAAGTAGATTATATCATTAACTACCTCGTCGATCTCTGTATGGGTGTCCCTCACCTGATTCTTCTTATTTTAATTTCCATCGCCTGCAACGGCGGCGCCATCGGCGTTATCACCGGTGTGGCTCTTACACATTGGCCGGCGCTGACCCGTGTAGTCAGAGCGGAAGTCATGCAGGTACGTTCCGCCAAGTACGTCCAACTTTCGAGGCACATGGGAAAAAGTTCATGGTATATCGCAGTCCGGCATATTATTCCCCATGTTTTTCCACAATATATAGTCGGCCTGATACTGCTGTTTCCCCATGCCATCCTTCATGAAGCGGGAATTACCTTCCTTGGTTACGGTCTTCCTCTGGATACGCCTGCGGTTGGAATTATCCTTTCAGAATCCATGAAATATCTTTCCGCCGGTATGTGGTGGCTCGCAGTATTCCCGGGTATTGCACTGCTCATTACCGTACAGCTGTTTGATATCATCGGCGATTATATGAAAATTTATATTGATCCCCACAGTGCGCGGAAATAGGAGGAATTATGACAGAACAAATGAATACGCTCCTTGACGTCCGCCATCTTTCCGTCAGCTTTGAAAGTTACGATGCCAAATTACAGAAAGTTATTTTTACTGCTGTAAAGGACATGAGCCTCACTTTAGAAAAAGGAAAAATTCTCGCTATCGTAGGTTCCAGCGGTTCCGGGAAAAGTCTCCTTGCCCATGCGGTCATGGGGATTCTCCCTGATAATGCAAAAACAGGCGGCACCTTCTATTACAAAGGAGAAAAACTTACAAAGAAGAAGATAGAAGAAATCCGCGGTAAGAAGATGGCTTTTATTCCTCAATCCATTTCTTTCCTTGATCCGCTCATGCCCGTAGGAGAACAGGTACAAGGCATTCAGGGCAAAGCAGTTCGGGAACTTCAGGAAAAACTCTTCAAACATTTTCACCTGAAAGAGGGTACCGACAAGCTTTACCCTTTCCAGCTCTCCGGAGGTATGGCAAGAAGAATTCTGCTTTCCACCGCTCTTGTGGGGAATTCTGAACTCATCATCGCTGACGAACCTACCCCCGGTCTTGATTTGGATACAGCGGTTAAAGCATTACAGGATTTTCGCAGTATCGCCAATGAAGGCCGAGGCATCATTCTCATCACCCACGATATCGACCTTGCGATCCATATCGCCGACTCTATCGCCATATTCCACGATGGACGCATCATTGAAACCGCCGACACAAGCACTTTCACAGGAGACGGCGAGGGACTGAAACACCCATACAGCAGAGCTCTTTTCGCCGCACTCCCCCAGAACGGTTTCCATCTGGATGTATGTCCCCGATGCGGAGCCTGCAGTGCGACATGGGAAGTTGATGAAGCAGGAATGAGGTGTAATTGTGAACATACTTGATGTAAAAAGCATCTGTTTCCGATATAACCGGGGCCCTTATGTACTGAAAAATATCAGTTTCTCCGTTAAAGAAGGGGAAATCATCGTACTCCTGGGTCCGAGCGGTTACGGAAAAAGTACTTTGGCACAGCTGATCTCGGGATTTCTGAAGCCAACAGAAGGTGAGATTCTTTTTGAAGGAAAACCATTGCCAAAATCAGGATTTTGTCCTGTCCAGCTTATTTACCAGCATCCTGAACAGGCAGTGAATCCCCGATGGAAAATGAAAGATATTCTTTATGAACCAGGCATACCGGAAGAAGACGTGCTAAAAGAAATAGGCATTCAGGAAAAATGGTATGACCGGTGGCCCAATGAACTGTCCGGCGGTGAGCTGCAACGTTTCTGCGTGGCGCGGGCTCTGCGAAAAAACACCAGACTTCTAATTTGTGATGAGATGACCACCATGCTTGACGCACTGAACCAGGCACACATATGGAACTATGTCCTGAAATATGCAAAGCAAAATAACATAACGCTCATTGCCATCACCCACAACAAATATCTGGCAGAAAAAATCGCAAATCGAATCATCAAACTGCCTGATCTGAATCATATAGATGTGGATACATCCGATATATGATATATAATTTAAAAATCCCCGATGCAATGAATCTTCGGGGATTTTTAATGCCGTTTTACATGGGACAAATCTGAACGAATAACGGCTCATATTTTTTGTGATTCAAAAAGATTGCAATACTCCGCTTTCTGCGTCTTTCCTACAAAATAAACGCTTGCTTCCCATCATATTTTATTTCTCCCGCTCTCCCAGGCGATACCCCACGCCTCGAATGGTCCGTATAGCGGCACCTTCACCTCCCAGTTTCTGCCGCAGACTCATGATATGCATATCAATAGTCCGGCTTTCCATTTCAAAAGGAATGTCCCACACTGCCTGCATAATCTGCTCCCTAGAAAGGACAATCCCTTTATTCAGGAGCAGGTAGCATAATAATTGAAATTCTTTCAGCGTGACCGCCACTTCTTTTTCATCCACTGTCACTACATGGCGATTTCGATCTGCACGGATGGTTCCAAAAGAAAGCAATTCCCCTTTCTGATCTGTTGATTTTCCACTTCTCCGCAGGACGGAACGGATCCGCGACAGCAGTTCCATGATGCCAAAAGGTTTTGTTACATAATCATCTGCACCGAGATCAAGCCCGCAAACCACATCAAATTCGCTACTTTTAGCTGTCATCATGATAATCGGTATATTTGCTTCCCGCTCTCTGATCTTTTTTAAAATGCTGAGTCCATCTTCACCGGGAAGCATGACATCAAGCAGTACCAAATCGGGTACTGCCTTTTTCATCCCTTTGTAGAAATCATCCGCACAGCCAAATCCTTCCATGCCATATCCCTGCCCCCGCAGCGCGTAGCCTACCAGATCGCGGATGCTTTCATCATCTTCCACACAGTAAATCAGCATATCATTCTCCCTGTTGCACCAATGTACCGCATAAACCGCTTTTCTTCCATTATACTACAGCATACTGCGCTGCCTTCCTAAAAGATATTTCACATATGTCCATTTTTTTCAAGAGCGGCTACTTCTCCTGCAGTAAGCCGCCGATACGTGCCTTCTTCCAATGTGGGATCAAGGACAATAGAACCTATACGAATCCGCTTTAAGTAGATGATCTCTTTTCCAAGTGCATGAAACATACGCTTAATCTGATGAAATTTCCCTTCCTGCACCACAACCCGAATTTCACTTACCCCGTTTTCCAATGCCGATTTCGGTGCCCGGCTGTTTGCCAAATCCATAAAATCACTTTCCAGAGCATTTTCACGATATCCGTCAATCATAAGTTTTGCAGGAAGTGCCGTAAATATTTCATCGACATAAATACCTTTCTCAAACTTTTCCCTGTCTGCCTCATCCACCCTGCCGTCAATGCGGGCATAATATTCTTTATCAATATGCTTTTTTGGAGAAAGCAGACGATGATGAAAACCGCCGTCATTTGTGACCAGAAGAAGTCCTACGGTATCTTTATCCAACCGTCCTACCGGAGACAGATCCTTGCGCCGCCTTTCTCCAAAAAAATCCAATACTGTTTTCTGATACCGGTCTTCCGTCGCCGTGATGACACCTGCCGGTTTATTCAGCATATAGTATTCATAACGAAAATAGGGTACCGGTTCTCCTGCAAAAATAATCTCATCATTTTCATTGACCATAAACCCGGGATCCGTTATCTTTTCTCCGTTGACCTGTACTGCGCCCTTTCGTATGTCCCGTTTCAATTCCGTCCGCGTACCCATATTCATATCGGAAAGAAATTTGTCCAGCCGCATAATATCCTCCTCATCTGCATCTCTTCCACCATTTCTATTATACAAGAACAAAAGAAATTAAATCATATTATGCCTGCATCCCACAGTAAAAACCCACCTTGTGAATAAGGTGAGTTTTTTCATGCTTATATGGCTAAATTCCTTTACTGCTTATCAGCATTTTCCACGGCTTTTCTGCTGTATTCATCTGTCCATTTTTTAAAATTGCCATTATCTGTATTTTCTTTAATGACTTTATTGACGACAGCCACCATATCTTCATTTCCTTTTTGCACCGCTGCAGCAGAACTCTTCACTGAATTCGGGAATTCTACCTCAGAAAACATAAGATCATCATTGAATACAAGGTACTGTCCGCCGACAATTCCTTCCACCACAAGCCCATCCACTTTCCCCTGTTTCAATTCAAGCACTACTTCCGGCACATGGGCTAAAGAAACAATCTTCGCGTTTTTAATCTTTTCTTTGGCAAGAGCTTCCTGGGTTGTCGATTTTTGTACGCCGACGGTTTTCCCGAAAAGGTCTTCCAATTTTTTGTATCGGCTGCCATCTTCCTTACGAATGATAACTTTCTGCTCTGTCGGCAGATAATCCGCGGAGAAATCCATGGACTTTTTACGTTCCTCTGTCGGATTGATGCCCGCAATAGCGATATCCACCTTTCCTCCGGTCAGCGAAGTGAGAAGCGCCTGGAAATTCATATCCTGCACTTCCAGTTTCACCCCTAATTCATCAGCTATTTTCTGCGCCAGCGCCATGTCAATACCGATAACTTTCTTTTCACCGACAGAGGTATCAATAAATTCATAAGGCGGATAACCGGAAGCAGTCCCTACCACAAGTTTCCCCTGCTTTTTGATCTTCTGCATCAGCGGACTTTCTTTCTGCACAGCCCCCTGGTCCGGTGCTTTATTCCCATCGCTGCAGCCTGAAACAGACAGCGCCGCGGCAGCTGCTATCCCCAAAATCACCGCTTTTATCATTTTCCTCGCATTCATTTTTTCCGCTCCCTTCCAACATACTGCATTGCTCTTTTTAGTAGTGTAAAGGTATATTAGCATAATTATTCATATATGTCAATAATTATGCATATAAAATTTAATTTTTATTTCTCTGTAATTTGTAAGTATTATAAATCCCTCCTCTAAATGCATATTCTCTCATTCTACACATATAAAAAGACGCCCCCAAGGAGCGCCTTTCCATTTTTGTCATTTTGCTTTTTCAACAGCGATCTTGCTATACTCATCCACCCATTTTTCAAAATTTCCATTTTTCGTATTTTCATCAATCACATCATTAATCAATTTAACCAGGTCATCATTTCCTTTTTGCAGTGCGACAGCAGAAAGTTTCTTTGCATCAGGAAAAGTCACATCAGCCAGTACAAGATCCGGATTAAAAATCAGGTACTGCCGCGCAACAATCCCTTCTAAAACGATGCCGTTCAGCTTGCCGTGTTTTAACTCAAGCACCGCGTCGGGAACGCTTGTCAGCCCCACAGATTTTGCCCCTTCTACTTTCTGGGCGGCGGCTTCCTGGGTAGTGGACTTTTCAGCACCGATAACTGCTCCTTTTAAATCAGCTGCAGTTTTATATTTCGCAGCATCATCTTTTCTGATCAGCAGCTTTTGTTCCGTCGGCAGATAGGATTTGGAAAAAGCCATCGCCTTTTCCCTTTCCGCCGTCGGAAAGATACCACCCACCGCAATATCTACTTTATTTGCCGTCACGGAAGAAAGAAGCGCAGAAAACCCCATGTCCTGTACTTCCAATTTCACGCCTAACTTATCGGCAATCTGCTGTGCCAGTTCGATATCAAGTCCGATAACTTTCTTTTCACCACTCGCGGCGTCTACAAAAACATAGGGAGGGTAACCGGAAGAAGTTCCTACAACAATCTTACCTTTTTCCTTAATTTTCTGCATCAGGTTTCCCTGAGCTTGTGCATTCTGTGGTGCTGCCGTCCTGCTGCTGTCACCGCATCCGGAAATGGCAAGCGCGCATACGGCCGCTAATCCTAAAATCGCTGATCTAACTTCATGTTTCATTTAAATAACTCCTTCCCTGACTCAATTTTATGTATTATACACCGCTCTATCCGCCGTGAAAATACGGTATGACATCTTTCTTACCTTACCGACCGTATTTTCAGGCGTATTTCCAGAACACGCAGACAGGAAGAAACAAAGAATGTCATCACGAAGTAGTATACCGCGACAATGACAAGCGGAGGAAAAGGCTGGAAACTGATTCCCTGAATGGTCGCCGCCGTATACATGAGATCTGCCATGCCGATGACGGACACCTGGGAAGACTCCTTGATAAGGGTAACAAATTCATTACCGATCACCGGCAGGATATTTCTGATCGCCTGGGGAATAATAATCCGCACCATAGATTCCCATTTCGAAAATCCGAGAGACATGGCTGCTTCAAGCTGCCCTTTATGAATTGACTGGATACCGGAACGGACAATTTCACACTGGTACGCGCCGGAGTTTAATATCAGTGCCAGCACACCGGCTGACAGCCTTTCAAAATCCACCCCCCATATTTCAAAATTAGGGAACTGGATTCCAAGGAACGGAAGTCCAAAAAACACAAGGGAAATCTGTACAAGTACCGGAGTGCCGCGGATGACCTCTACATATACCGCAGCAACAGCCTGCAATATTTTCACACCGGAAATCTTCATAAAGGCCAGAATCACCCCCAGAAAAAGTCCGAAGAAACATGACAGAAATGAAATAATGATCGTTATCTTCGCGCCTGCCATAAAAATATCATTATATTTGACAGCGGTTTCAAGCACTATATCCATAATACAATCTCCTTAAATATCCGTATGAAGCAAACGCTTTAGGAAAATCTGTGTCCTTTCTTCCCGCGGACGGCTGAATATTTCCTCAGGACTTCCTTCTTCTACAATATACCCTTTATCCATAAATACCACACGGCTGGAAACAGAGCGGGCAAACTGCATTTCATGGGTTACCACCGCCATGGTCATACCTTCAAGAGCCACTTCTTTCATAACGGTGAGAACATCACCGACGAGTTCAGGATCAAGTGCGGAAGTCGGCTCATCAAACAGAAGCATCTTCGGTTTCATCGCAAGCGCTCTGGCAATAGCCACACGCTGCTGCTGTCCGCCGGAAAGCTCTCCCGGATAATGGTTTGCCCGATCCGCCATGCCCACGCGGGAAAGCAGCTCCATAGCTTCTTCTTTCGCCTGTTTCTTATCCAGCTTGTTGATATGGACAGGCGCATACATGACATTTTCCACAGCACTGAACATGGGAAACAAGTTGAATGACTGGAATACCATACCCACATCACGGCGGAGCATTTTCACATCAGTCTTTCCGTCAATCAGCCTGCCGTCAAACCACAATTCACCTCCCGTCGGCTTTTCCAAAAGATTCAGGCAGCGGAGAAAAGTACTCTTCCCGGAACCTGACGGACCGATAATCGTCAGCACCTCTCCATTTCCAATCTGAATATTAATGTCTTTCAGAACTTCTACTTTCCCGAAGGATTTCTCTAAATGCTTGACTTCATAAATCACATGTGTACCCGCTGCATCAATCATCGTACCACCTCAATTATTAATATACAGGATAATAGCATAATTATACAACTATGTCAATAAGTTCTCATTATGTAATCTGCCGCAAGGAATAAAAAACCATACTTGCACATTCCCGTAAGTATGGCCTTATGAATAAATTCTATTTTATAAATCAAATTCCCGTTCCCAGATTTCCTTGTACATAAGGAAACGGCGGGATGTTTCTTCTTCATCTTTCCCCTTCAACGAACAGTAGACCTTTATCTTGGGTTCCGTTCCCGATGGGCGGACCGCTATCCATGAATGATCCTTCAAGATAAATTTCAATACATTTTCAGCAGGCAGTCCGTCAATACCTTTTGCATAATCCCGTATCTCCCCGATGTCCGGTAAAATCTCCTGCACGTCCTTTACCCGGAGGGCTGCCATGATATCTGCGATTTTTGCAAGACCTTTTTTACCGGCAAGTGTATAAGATGAAAGTTTATCAAGGCAGTATCCATATTCTTTCGATAGTTCCGCCAGCACATCAATCAGAGTTTTTCCCTGCTTCTTAAAATAATCTGCCATCTCGCAAATCAGAAGGGCTGTCACAACGGCGTCTTTATCTCGGGCATGGGTACCGGCCAGATAGCCGTAACTCTCTTCATAGCCAAAGATAAATTCATGGCTTCCATCTTTCTCATACTGTGACATTTTCTCACCGATATACTTGAATCCAGTAAGCGTTTCTTCCACCTGCACACCATACTTCCCTGCAATATCCCTGCCAATGCCGCCGGTAACAATTGTTGTTATAATGGTGGACTTACCTGTCAGTTCTTTTCCCTTCATCATCAGCAGATAGTTCACCAAGAGTGCCCCCATTCTGCTTCCTGAAATAAGAAGATACTTGCCGTTATGGAGGACGGCCGCGCCTATCCGATCGCTGTCAGGATCTGTTCCAATAACGATGTCTGCTCCGATTTCTCCTGCCAGCTTTATCCCCAACTGCAAAGCATCCTGATTCTCCGGATTCGGCGCGCTTACAGTCGGAAAGTTCCCATCAGGCTTTTCCTGGCTTTCTACGATATGGACATCAGTAAATCCGCCGCGTTTCAATATTTTCCGCACAGGAATATTCCCTGAGCCATGAATAGGCGTGTACACGATTTTAAGATTTCCCACATTCCCCTTCAATGTGGACTGTTTATATATTTCTTCAATAAAAAGATCTACCGTATCCTGCCCCAGACGGGTAAGCAGCTCTTTACTGCCGGTACATGGAATATGGGCAAGATCAGAAATATTTTCTACATAACGCGAAAGCACATTGGCATCACGAGGCACCAGCTGCCCCCCATCCGGCCCGTAAACTTTGTATCCGTTATATTCCTTCGGATTATGACTGGCAGTAATGACGATCCCGCCTGCCGCACGAAAATGCCTGACCGAAAAAGAAAGAACAGGGATTGGTTCCGGCTCTGTGAAAAATTTTACCGGAATCCCTGCTGCGCAAAGAACATGAGCCGCTTCCGCGGCAAAATCAGCGGAGTTATTTCTGGAGTCATAAGCGATAATCACCCCGTCTTGACACCGTTTCCCATAAGTATCCTGCAGGTAATCCGCAAATCCTTTTGTCGCTTTCCGTACATTGTACCTATTCATGCGGTTTGACCCGGCACCCATAATGCCCCGGAGCCCCGCCGTACCGAATTCCAGATCCCTGTAAAAGCGATCTTCAATTTCCTTTTCATCTTTCAGTAAAAGCAGCTCTTTCTTCTCTGCATCATCACACCAGCTGAGCCAGTCCCTGTAAGTATCTTTATACCCCATCACAGGCTTTCCTTCTGTTTTTCCCCGCCATATCCGTAAGGATGTGACAGATGCCATTTCCATGCTGCGGCAATAATCTCTTCTGTACTGCTTCTTGTCGGATTCCATCCCAATACCTTTTTGCACTTGGCAGATGATGCAATTAAGACTGCCGGATCTCCGCTGCGCCGCCCTTCTTCGACCACCTTGAAATCCACACCTGTCACTTTCTTTGCGACCTCAATGATTTCTCTCACGCTGAAACCGTTTTCCGAACCGAGGTTAAATACATCACTCACTCCGCCGCCCGCCAGATACTTCATCGCCAGCACATGGGCATCCGCCAGGTCCAGCACATGAATATAGTCACGAAGACAGGTACCGTCAGGCGTAGGATAATCCGTCCCATAGATGGAAATATGGTCGCGTACCCCCTGTGCCGTTTTCAAAATCAAAGGAATCAGATGGGATTCAGGCTGATGATCCTCTCCGATCATTCCGCCTTCCGCCGCGCCTGCCGCGTTAAAATAGCGGAGCGCCACATAGCTTAATCCGTACGCCGCAGTAAAATCACGCATCATATCCTCGATGACAAGTTTCGTCCTGCCATACACATTGGTCGGATTATGGGGAAAATCTTCTTCAATAGGTGTTTTCTCCGGCTCCCCATATACCGCTGCCGTGGAAGAAAAGACGATTTTATCCACGCCTGCTTTTCTCATTCCCAGGAGCAAATGAAGCGTCCCTTCCACATTATTGGAATAATATTTGCCCGGTTCTGCCATGGATTCTGCCACAAGACTGGATGCAGCAAAATGAATCACGCCGTCAATTTCATAGCGTTTCATAGTTTCTGCCACAAAAGCAATATCATGGATATCTCCCTCGATAAAAGCAACCTCTTCAGGCACTGATTCACGGTGCCCGGTAGACAGGTTATCAAAAACAAAAGGAGTAAATTCTTCTGACTTCATCAGTGCTCTTACTGTATGTGAACCGATATATCCCGCACCGCCTGTTACAAGAATATTCATTCTATGTTCCTTTCCACAAGAAATACAGACTTATAAAGAATTTCCCACTACCAGTCTTTCGTCAAGTTTTTCAAGTATGTATGGAAATCATCCCCAAAATCATCTCTTCGGAGCGCATATTCCACAGTGGCTTTCAAAAAGCCCAGCTTATCTCCGGTATCATATCGTTTGCCCTCAAAACAGTATGCGTACACATTCCCTGCATGAGCCATGACACGGAGTGCATCGGTCAACTGTATTTCTCCGCCTTTTCCCGGCGCAGTCTGTTCAAGTACCTCAAAAACTTCCGGTGTAATCACATATCGTCCCAATGCTGCCACACGGCTCGGTGCTTCAGAAATGGACGGTTTTTCTATCATATCATCCACCTTCAGAAGCCCCTTATCATTGATTTCCTTTCCGGCAATAATTCCGTAAGCAGACACCCGCTCCGGCGCTACACACTGGCAGCCAATCACAGTTCCGCCGGTTTGTTCATATTGTTCCATAAGCTGTTTCAACGCAGGCTTCTCTGGGTGGTATACGACATCATCACCAAGAATGACACCGAACGGCTCGCCGTCCACGAAATCCTTCGCACAGAGAATCGCATCTCCCAGCCCCCGCATATACTGCTGCCGGACATAATGGATTTTAATGGAAGAAATTTTCCTGATTTCTTTTAAAACGGACATCTTTCCATGTTCATACAAATGGGATTCCAGCTCGGGAGATGAATCGAAATGATCCTCAATTGCCCGTTTCGCATGACCGCTGATGATTAAGATCTGGTCGATACCGCTTTCCAGAATTTCTTCTGCAATATATTGGATTGTCGGCTTATCAACAATGGGCAGCATCTCTTTCGGCATGGCTTTTGTCGCAGGAAGAAACCGTGTGCCGAATCCTGCAGCCGGAATAACTGCTTTCCTTATTTTCTGCATAAAGTACCTCCTCAAATTTTTATTTCTTAGAAGATTATTTTCTCATATTCAATAACACTAAACTGCTAAGCGGCATAGAGGTATCTTCGGTCATTTCCGCAAGCACTTTCTTAATAGGATCCAAGTATCTCTTTCTGTTTCCCCAGCGGCTGCCGCACTTATCATAGAGATGAGACCAACAAAAAGTATATCTCTCAAATGTTTTTTTTGTCCATTTTTTCAACCATATCATAGAGGATTTTGACAACTTCTCCGGCACTTTCCACATGACTGGTACCGCAGGCGTTTTCCATTTGTTTCCTTTTTTCGGGATTCGCAAGGATATATCTGACCGTTTCCGCCAGTTCTCCCCGTTTCACCCATTCCGCGCAGCCGAGTCCGCTTAAAAATGCGGCGTTTGCCCGTTCCTGCCCGGGAAGCGTATTCACCAAAACCATAGGCTTGTTCATGACAATCGCTTCCGTACAGGTAAGCGCCCCCGGTTTTGTCACCAGCAGTTCGCACCGCCCCATGATACGGGCCACTTTATTCGTATAGCTGTGCAGTTCCACAGGATGGCGGAGTCTTTCTGCCAAAGCCGCCACTTCTTCATAAAGGCTTATATTCTGTCCTGTGATGACAATGAACCTTGCTATTTCATCCACTTCATCCATACGTTTCAAGTCATCAGCAATCCTGCCGAGGCCAAGACCGCCTCCCATAACAAGTACTGTTCCCTTTTCCGGAACCGGACGGCGGGCGCTCTCCTCATAAAAAGACTTCCTCACGGGAATCCCCGTCGTATGGATGATATCGGAAGAAATACCATACCTCGAAAGCAACCATGCCAGTTCAGGCGTCGCCACACAGTATCCGTCCAGATGACGGTCTATCCAAAGCTGATGAATGTCAAAATCAGTAATCACCCCTAAAAGCGGCGTGGTGATATCGCCCTTTTTCTTCAACAAATCAGCGGCTCCGGCAGGAAAGGGATGGGTAAAAATCAAAGCGTCCGGATTCAATACCCGGATAAGCCGTTTCATTCTCCTGCGGAAACTTAAAGATAAAAGCGCCTGCGACGTTTTTCCGAAGCTGCTCTTTTGTGAATTGCTGTACAGGCTGTCATATATATCAGGAATAAGTCTGATCATCTGCAGATATGTCCGCTTGATGATCTGATCCACAGACAGCACATCACGGGATACGAAATCAAGCACGCGAACAGAATCCTCAGGATGCATCTCCTTGATGGATTCCGCGATGGCTCTCGCCGCCTGGCTGTGTCCTGTGCCGATACTGGCTGTTAATATAAAAAACCTGCGGGATTTTTTCTCAGGCATCAAAATTCCCTTCTTCCGATTTTATCTTTGCTCATTATAGCATACCGGGCAGCTCAGACGGTAAAGGGGAAATGAAATCAGGAATCGAGGCATCAGAAAAGCCCCTAATAGCGGAGGCTCCATTATTCTTATCCTTTTAATCCACGGCTCTGGCGGTCCATGTCTTCTACAACGATATCAAAGATATCTCCCACAGTGGCGCAATATTGAAGAAGAAACCAGGGCTCATTCGTATGAAAATGAATTTTCACCAAATTCCCCACCTGCACGACAATGAGACAGTCGCCTTTCAGATTCTTATTGATATGCTTTGAAATTTCCTCCTTCTTTAAATTTTCGCCTTCAATCAGTAATTGCGTATCATATTTGAATTCAATCATCATGATCCCCCATCCTGATTTCCCTGTCAGAAACCTTAAACAGTATATTATATTTGAGAATGAATTTCAAATTTTATATTTCATTTCCACAAGATAAAAACCCGCGAAACTTCCGCGATTTTTCTGTCATTCTCTGCCGTTCCAGCAATATGTACACATCTTTGACGGGTCTATCCCTGCGGCATCAAGCATATCGTCCAGGCGGTTATATCCCAGCGAAGTAAACCCCATCCGCTTACAGATTTTTTCCACCATCTTGTGATAGCGGTCGGAGTCGGGATCCGCATAATCATCGAGAACGGTCCGGTCCACGTTTTCTCCTTCCTCTTCTGCAATAACACGGCGGGCAATCAGTTCCATTTCCGAATTGGAACGGGAAAAATTCAGATACTTGCAGCCAAACAAGATGGGCGGACACGCTGCACGGGCATGAACCTCTTTTGCGCCGCTTTCAAAAAGAAACTCCGCCGTTTCCCGAAGCTGCGTCCCTCTGACAATGGAATCATCCACCAGAACCATTCGTTTCCCTCTAATCAGTTCATGAATGGGGATCAATTTCATTTTTGCAATCAAATTACGCTTCGACTGGATTGTCGGCATAAAAGAACGCGGCCAGGTAGGCGTATACTTTACAAGCGGCCGCGAAAAGGGCACGCCCGACCGGTTGGCATATCCCATGGCATGGGCAATCCCTGAATCGGGGACGCCGGCAACGATATCCACATCTTCTTTTGTAAATCCGTCACGTTCCGCCATCGCCATCCCGCAGTGGTAACGCATTTCCTCCACGGACACGCCTTCATAACGGGCAGATGGATAGCCGTAGTAAATCCATAGAAACGTGCATATACGCATATCCTTTCCGGGAGCGACAAGCGTCTTTACTCCCTCCGGTGTAAGTACGGCAATTTCTCCGGGACCGAGTTCACGGTCATCTTCATATTCCAGATTCAAGTATGAACAGGATTCAAAAACAGCACAATAGCCGTCCTCTTTTCTGCTGATCACTACGGGCGTCCTCCCCAACTTATCACGGGCACAGTATAAACCGTCCGGCGTAAGCAGAAGAAGCGTCAGTGCGCCGTCTATTCTCTCCTGGGCATAACGGATCCCCTCTATCAGATTATCTTTTTGGTTAATCAGCGTCGCCACAAGTTCCGTCGCGTTAATATCGCCGCCGCTCATTTCCAGAAAGTGGGTACTCCCTTTTTGAATTATTTCTTCCGTTAATTCATCCATATTATTAATTTTCGACACTGTTGCCAACGCGTATGTGCCATGATGAGAGCGGACAATCAGCGGCTGCGCTTCATAATCGGAAATACAGCCTAACCCCAAGTTTCCTCTCATTTGGTGAATATCACTGTCAAACTTCGTCCGGAACGGCGTATTTTCAATATTGTGGATGGATCTGTCAAAACCGTCCTCTCCGTAAAAAACCATACCCGCCCGCCTTGTCCCCAGATGAGAATGGTAATCTGTCCCGAAGAATACATCAAACACACAATCCGATTTCAGCGCCGCTCCAAAAAATCCGCTCATAACATCCTCTTTTTCCATGACTGACAATGAAATTAAAACAGGTACACATCCATTATAAAGGATATTAAAAATATAATGTAGCCGCAGTAATTATACTTTCGTTAAAATATCAGGATTTTTTTCTGAACAAAACAGCCCTCACGGTTCTTGACTTATCTCTATCATCTTTTGGGGTAAAAGAGCCCATAATGCGCTGCCGCACAAATTAAACGGCAGCGTCTTTTACATTCTGCTTCCTGACTCCCACAGCCGTTTCCCGCCTTCCATTATTCGTGCTCTCACATAAGCATCGCACCGACAGTCCCTAAAATTATAAATACCAGGAGCGCAATCACCCACGGAAATACCAGAAGCAGTTCCGTTATATCCTTGAGTATATAGAAAAGATTCATCGGTTCTATGTCATCTGCCTGTACGCTTGTCAATTTCCCCTCCGGACCGATGAGCTTCACCAGCGGATAATTATACAAACGAATACGTCCAACGGACATCCAGAGGATAAGTGAGCAGGGAACTGACAGACAGAGCCATACCACCATGGCAGACCAGCAGATCGGCCCCGTCATCCCGCTGCCGTAATAAATCAAAAGCGCGAAAACGGCAGGCAAAAAGTTAAGCAAAAGCAGGAATACCCCAATCTGTATCCACCGCTCCCATGAATAAAAGCTGATTTTTACGGGAGCCATCTTCCCTTTAACCTTTTCAAAGAAGACGGGAGCCTCAAAATCTTTTTCAGGAAACGCCTCTTCTTTTACGATGAGACGGATCCCTTTTCTTTCTGCCCGGCAGTTCTTCCCCTGCCGGATAATCTTTCTGATCCTGGCAGACCTGCCGTCACTGAATCCCGCAAAGAAAATGATGCCGAAAACAAGCCCCACCATCCCCGCAACATACACCTCGTAATCAAAAAGGAACAGCATCACGATGAATACGAAAACTGTCATAAGGAGCGGTTCAACGATCCAGGGCCAGCTTTTCTTTTTTTCTCCTACAGAGACAGCAATTCTCCCTGTCTGACCGTTAACCGCCGCAAGCTTTCCTTTTCCGGCGATGATATAGAGCGGAAGAAAGGCGGGAATGCTTAATAGGTTTTCTCCTTTGGCATGAAGCTTGACTCCTGATGTTTCCATCACTTTTTCAACAATGGGAAGATAGTCCGCTTCCACTTCTTCCAAAACCCGTTGCTCTGCCGCTCCGCCCGATATATCAGGCAGCTTCACACGCTGCCCTGCGATATAGCCGAATTCAAAAGGAACTGTGCCTTTCCAGTCAAACGGCTCCGCATGGTCAAGAACCATATTATCCAGCTGATTGGACGTATTTACCGCCATACCATTGATAAAACTTCCGCAGATATATTTTTTATCGGAAAATGCCTGATCCCGGAATACGGTACAGCGGACAGGACCTTTTACGATTTGATAAGGAAGATAATAACCTTTAAGACTTTTTATGTTTTTCTCTACCCATCCCGCCTCCTTTGTCCTCTTATTTTTTACTGCCCATGCCGTAAGCCGCTCTGACGCTTCCTTTTCTGTCAGGACAAAGGGGATAAACACTTCCGGCAAATTATCGTGAAACGTAAAGGCACGCCTTACAAGATTTCCCCCGCAAAACTCACAGCGCCCGACAGCTTCTCCTTCGGGAATCAGTATCTCGGCTCCGCAGTTTTTACAGATATGGACCGATGGATGAATATCCCCGCTGTTTACCCCGGAATGGCGCCTTTTAAGTGCCCGCCATTTTTTTAAACGTTCCACCGGTTCTTTGGCATCTACTTTCTGCCCACAGTACCGGCACTGATAAATTTGATGGATAATGTCAAACTCTGCCGGTGCTCCGCAGGCAGAACAACGTATTTCCAACGGATTTTTTGATTCCTCTGTCATAAAGATTCCTCCTTACCGCTGCTGCGTCTCTTACGCCGTTCCTATGAACGGATATCCGTTTCTTTCGGAAAGATTCTTGAAATAGGGAATAAATACGGACAGATCCATCGGCACTCCTGCGGCCCCCCCTTCTCCATGACCGCTGACCTGCCGATCCCCTTCATGAACAATTCTTAAATCCCAGCTGCTTCCAAGAGCAGTATTTCTTTCATACACACCATTGTCAAGATAAATTTTCTCCGTATTTTTTATGTCTGTAAGAGCCGCAAATACATTTCCCTTTGTACCAGATGCCAGATGCCACCTGCCTCCGCTCTTCCCCATTATCCCGACAGAACGCTGCCTTTACATGGACACTCTACCCGGCAGGTATGGCGGAAAAAATAGGTCCCCCACGAATAGGAATTGTCCGTCACATAGGAATGCCCGAACCGGAGATAAAAAGAAACCATCCGCCCCTGCGGCATCTCTTTTCTTTCCTTGGTATCACTATAATCAGCCAGTCCGCCGCATTCCGGCAAAATTGAATCGTTTCCCATACAACCTCCCCACAGCAGCAAACTCAACCCTGTTGTACCTGCTGCAGTCCATACCTTTTGTGTATAACCATATCCTCCCTATAGAATTTGTTCCACCGCTCCGTGATTTCCATCCTTATACATAAGAGAGCTTACTCATTTATCAATTTCACCTGTTATCCTCCATTCAAAATCTGATTTTTGATTTCTGTTTTTCCTATCGCCGCGTTCTTTTGATAACAGAAGACAGAAGTCGTCAACAAACGGGCAGATTGCGGTTTATGATTTACGACTTCCGGATTCCGATTTCTGTTTCTAATATTAGTATACAAAATTTGGACAAAAAAATAACCTGTCACAAATGACAGGTTTTATCCGCTCACATAAACCGGATTTTCCACATTCAATTCATGGAAGCGGTTATTTTTCAGATGGCAGGTTTTATTTTGCTTCTGCCGCCTCTTTCATGGCAATGCGGGCCGCAGAAATTGTTCTGTCCAAATCATCTTCGCTGTGCGCATAAGACATAAAAAGTGTTTCAAAGGGAGAGGGTGCCAGGTAGATCCCCTGTTCCAGCATGGACAGGAACCACGTCTTGAACTTCTTTCCATCACATGCGCAGGAGTCTTCATAGTTAAGAACAGGTTTATCATTAAAGAAGAGACAGAACATGGATCCCGACTGATGGACCTGTACCGCCACACCAGCTTCTGTTGCCGCATCCAGCCAGCCGCCGAGCAGCCTCTTTGTCTTTTCTTCCAATATTTTATAGAAATCGGGAATAGTCCTGATCATTTGAAGCGTTTCCAGTCCGGCAGTTACCGCCAGGGGATTTCCTGACAAAGTTCCTGCCTGATAAACGGAACCGTCAGGCGCAATGCAGTTCATGATATCCCTTTTCCCTCCATAAGCCGCCGCAGGTAAACCGCCGCCGATAATTTTCCCAAGGCATGTCATATCGGGAATAATACCGTACTTTCCCTGTGCGCCATGGAGTTCTGTACGGAAACCGCACATGACTTCATCAAAAATCAGGACAGTGCCATGCTTTTCTGTTTCACGGCGAAGTGTCTCCAAAAAACCGCCAACAGGAAGGACACACCCCATATTTCCTGCCACCGGTTCTACAATGACTGCAGCAATCCCGTCACCTTCGTCATCCATCTTTTTTACAAAAGCATCAATATCGTTATAAGGAACAACAACCGTGTCTTTTGCCGTACCTTTTGTGACACCCGCGCTGTCAGGACTGCCGAAAGTCGCTGCACCCGATCCGGCTTTCACAAGGAGGCTGTCGCCATGCCCATGATAGCAGCCGGCAAATTTCAATATTTTATCTCTCCCTGTATAACCGCGGGCAGCACGAAGAGCGCTCATCGTCGCTTCCGTTCCGGAAGAAACAAGTCTTATTTTTTCAATGGACGGGTAGAAAGCGGTAACCAGTTTGGCCAGTTCTGTTTCTATCACCGTCGGCGCGCCGTAGCTTGTACTGTTTTCCGCCGCTTTTTGAATCGCGGAAATTACTCGGGGATGGGCATGTCCCAAAATCATAGGTCCCCAGGAGCCGACATAGTCTATATAGGTATTTCCATCAATATCGGTAATATGCGATCCTTTTGCCGATGCAATAAACGGCGGCGGACAGTCCATATGCGGATAGGAACGGACCGGGCTGTTCACTCCGCCGGGCATGTAATTCCGCGCCTCTTCAAAAGACGCTTTCGAACGGAACAGGTTCATCATCTTCCCGCCTCCTCTTTCAGCCACCTTGCCGCGTCAAGAGCATGATAGGAAATAATCATATCTGCCCCTGCCCGCTTCATTGACAAAAGGGTTTCCATGACAATCCTCTTTTCATCAATCCATCCGTTAGCAGCAGCCGCTTTCACCATGGCATATTCACCGCTCACATTATACACTGCCACAGGACGGTTGATCCGCTGACGGACTTGATGAACAATATCCAGGTAAGCAAGGGCAGGCTTCACCATGATGATATCGGCGCCTTCTTCCATGTCCAAATCCACTTCCTTCATCGCCTCACGGCTGTTCGCAGGATCCATCTGGTATCCGCGGCGGTCGCCGAACCGGGGGGCCGAATCAGCCGCATCACGGAAAGGACCGTAATACCCTGATGCATACTTTACCGCATAGGACATGACGGATATATGAGAAAACCGATTTGTATCCAGCGCGTTTCGGATGACAGAAATACGCCCGTCCATCATATCGGAAGGAGCAATGATATCCGCACCGGCTTCCGCCTGGGAAACGGCAACTTTCGCCAGCAATTCCAACGTGGGATCATTATCCACTTCATGACCGCAGAGCTGCCCGCAGTGTCCGGAATTAGTATACTGGCAGAGACACACATCACCTACAATAATAAGATCAGGAAATTCTTTTTTGATTGCCATCATTGCCCGCTGCACAGGACTTTCCATATCCCAGGCAGAAGAACCGATGTCATCTTTATAAGAAGGCAGCCCAAATATTTCCACCGCAGGAATCCCAAGACTGACGATTTCCTCCGCCTGTTTGACCGCCTGATCCACAGACAGATGATAGCAGCCGGGCATACTCGGTATTTCTTCTTTCACATTTGCCCCCGGAACAACAAAAATCGGATAAATAAAGTCATTGATTTCCAGAGACGTTTCCCGTACCATGCTGCGGACAGCAGCAGTACGCCTTAAACGGCGCGGACGCAGTGTATTCAATTTCATTCTTTCGCAACTCCTTTCACAATTGCTTCTGTCAGTCCGTCAATTGTAAATGTATCGGAAATAATCTGCGGTTCCAAGCCGTACTTTCGGCAGGCATCCGCAGTAATCGGCCCGATACATGCCAGGGACACTCCGTCAAGCAGTCCCGTTTTCCCGTCCAGCTGGTCTACCAGATTGAATACGGTAGATGAACTGGTAAATGTAATGATATCCACTTCATGATTCACAAGAAGTTCCTTTAATTTTTCTTTATTTTCCTCATCACAAACGGTTTCATAAGCTTCCGCCACGTCCACATGGCATCCGTAATCTGTCAGCATTTCAGGCAGTACGCTTCTTGCCACTTTCGCGCGGGGCAGCAGGATTTTGTCTCCCCGACGGACAAGCGGCTTCATTGCTTCTGCCAAATCTTCCGCCTTGTATGCCGGCGGCACGCAGTCTGCCTTGAGGCCGTAGAGGAGCAGCTGCTTATCTGTAGCCGGCCCTATGACAGCAATCTTTACATGACCAAGCGCCCGTGTATCAAATCCTTTTTCATAGATCCTCTTAAAGAAAGCATCTACTCCGTTTTGACTGGTAAATACAATCCAGTTATATTCGGCAAGTTTTTCAATCCCCTGATCAATACTTGCCCAGCCATCATCGGGGGATTCAATTTTGATGGATGGAATCTCCGTACAGAATGCCCCCAAGTCTTCCAGCACTTCCGTCAGCCGGGAAGCCTGCGTGCGGGAACGGGTAATGACCACATGCTTTCCGAAAAGCGGCTTATTGTCATACCAGCGCAATTGCTCGCGAAGGTTGACTACATTCCCGACAATAAATACGGATGGCGGCTTGATGCCATATTTCTTGACTGCTTCCGCCGCCTCTCCAAGTGTAGTGGTATACGTTTCCTGATAGGGACGGGTACCCCAGCGGACAAACGCCGCCGGTGTGTCCGCGCTTTTTCCGTAACGGATCAGTTCTTCGGCAATATGCTGCGTACGGCCTACGCCCATAAGAAACACAAGCGTATCCACAGCGCCCGCCAGTTTTTCCCAATGAATGTCAGAATGGCCTTTTGTCGGATCCTCATGTCCCGTGATAACGGCAAAGGATGCCGCCACCTTCCTGTGGGTCACAGGAATACCCGCATAAGCGGGAGCCGCAATCGCCGACGTCACTCCCGGCACTTCCTCAAAGTCCACGCCTGCCGCACGGAGCACTTCGATTTCTTCTCCCCCGCGCCCAAAAACAAAGGGGTCTCCCCCTTTTAAGCGGGCAACAATTTTCCCTTCTTTCCCTTTTTCAGCAAGAAGGCGGCTGATATCCTGCTGTGTCATTGTATGGCTGCCGCAGCTTTTTCCTACATAGATGTATTCCGCATTCTTATTGGCAAAACGAAGAATCCGTTTATCCGCCAGATAATCCCCGACAATAACATCCGCTTTTTCAAGACAGCGTTTCCCTTTCAGTGTAAAAAGTTCGGGGTCGCCCGGACCTGCTCCGATTAAGTATACCTTTCCCTTCTTCATCCGTTTCTCCTCATCCATCATTTTCTTAATTCCTCTAAAATGCGGCCGCCACCATCGGCAATCAATGCTTCCGCCAAACTTTCTCCCAGCTGCTTTGCATCCTGCGTCTGCCCATTAAGGCTCCTTTTGTACATCTCTTTCCCATCAGGTGATCCAATGAAAGCCACCGCCTCTATATGCCCAAGAAACGGAACTGCATAGATACCTGCAGGCACTTTACAGTCACCACCGACTTTTTCCAGAAATGCTCGTTCTGCCATTATACAGGATGCCACTTTTTCATCATGGATAAATTGAATAATCTCCATTGTTTCATCATCACCGATTCTTGTTTCAATAGCCATAACACCCTGCCCCGCCGCAGGTATGCTATCACAGGTAGAAATATAAGATTGGATCCGTTCTTGCAGTCCAAGCCGTTTCAATCCTGCCGCCGCAAGGATCACTGCATCATAGTTCCCTTCATCCAAATGCCGGAGTCTTGTCTGCACATTCCCGCGAAGCGTTTTTATCTGCAGATCCGGCCGTAAATGGAGCAGCTGCGCCTGTCGGCGGAGACTGGATGTCCCCACGACCGCCCCTTCCGGCAACTCCTGCAGACTGCCATATTCCAAAGATACAAAAGCGTCCCGCGGGTCTTCTCTTGCCGTCACTGCCGCCAGTTTCAATCCATCGGGAATTACAGCAGTCATGTCCTTCAAAGAATGAACGGCTATATCTGCTTTTTTCTCAAGAAGCAGTTTTTCCAGTTCCTTGATAAAAAGCCCTTTTCCCCCGATTTCAAGAAGAGATCTGTCCAGAATCTGATCGCCTTTCGTCGTCACCGGAAGCAGCTCCACCTGTATTTCAGGATAAGTATCTTCAATCCGTTTCTTCACATATTCTGCCTGCCAAAGTGCCAGCAAACTTTCTCTCGTGGCGATTACAATCTTATCTTTCAACAGCCTTCCCCTTTCCTATATCAAGACTGAACAATGTTTCTACGGCACTCTTACCTGCACTTTCTTTTTCCGTCCCTGCGTGTTCATGAAGATAAGTCATCGGTTCACGGAGCATTTTTCTCACCAGCATGTGGGTCATATGTTCTATAACCCGCCGCTCTTCCTCTTTTAAATCAGGCAGTTTTCCCATAGCGCGGCGGAGCTCACGTTGACGGATTTGTTCCGCTTTTTCGGAAAGCGACACCATAACGGGCCGCGTACCGAGATAAATAAAGCGGTCCAGAATTGATTTAATTTCCTCTTCAATAATAATGGCTGCCCGCTCCGCTTCCGCTTCCCTGAATTTAATATTATTTTCCACGATTTCCTGCAAGGCATCGATATTGCATAGCGTCACATTCTTTATATTCCCTACTTCCGGCTCAACGTCGCAGGGTACGGCGATATCAATGACCACAAGAGGTTTATTATTTCTTTTCATCATAAGATTCCGCACATCCCAGGCCTTCACGATATACTGGGTTGCTCCCGTAGCTGTAATAAACACATCCACATCTTCTGCTGATGCCACCGCCTCATGAAAAGGCAGCGTCGTTCCATCAAACTTGCGTGCCAGCTCCTCTGCCCGCTTTGGATGACGGTTTGTCACAATCACTTCCCTGAGCCCTCTCCCCTGCAAATGCTTCACTAAAAGTTCCGCCGCGTCACCCGCGCCGAAGACGAGAGCCTTTTTCCCTTCCAGACTGCCTAAAATCTTTTCCGCCATCTTAACAGCCGCATAACTCACAGAAACGGCGTTTGTTGAGATCCGCGTTTCTGTACGGACTCTTTTCCCCGTGGTAATGGCGCGGTGAAAAAGCGTATTTAAAATGGTACGGGTCGCGTGAACCGCCAAAGCTCCCGTGTAAGCCGTCTTGATCTGGTTAAGGATCTGGCTTTCACCGAGAACCATGGAATCAAGCCCTGAAACAACCCGGAAAAGATGACGGATACATTCTGTACCTGTATAAAAAAAGAAATATTCTTTTTCCGCTTTACTGTTTCCTGAAAGTGTCAGAAAAAAACGATATAATTCCTCTTTATCTTCCTCCTCTTTTAAAACAGCATATATCTCTGTGCGGTTACATGTAGAAAGGACAACCGCCTCCTTAATTCCTTCCTGCTCAGACAAATGGAGCAGCCCCTCCTGCGCACTTTCCTCAGAAATAGAAAACTTTTCACGAATATCCACAGAAACAGTTTTATGATTCAGACCTAAGACGGCTAATACCACTGCGTACACGCTCCTCTGCCGCGTCCAGATTTCCCTGAACAACCAATTCCATAACCTGATGTTCAAAAGCAAGACGCCAGAACTTTTCCCTCTGTTCCGCATCCGCCAATCCCTCTTGCAATACCGACCGAAGCGCCCCCATTCTGTCCAGCCATTGTCCATAGGCATCAGGTATTTCAAGGGCAAGCCAGTTTTTCACATACTTTGCCATAGCAGGCGACCGGCCTTCGGTGGACACTGTCACCATAAGCCCCTCTTTCTTTATCCGTGCGGGAATATGGCAATTCCCTAACGCAGGAAAATCCGCCGCGTTATATAAAAAGCCCTCCCGCTCGGCTTCCTTCTGTACCGACAGCGCGACCGCCTTATCCCCTGCCGCCGTCACCACCATACAAAAGCCGCCGCACATAGGGGCCTCATAACTTTCCCTGCGCCATGAAATACGCCCTTCCCTGAAAAGAGCCTCCAGATCACTGCAGACTTCGGGTGCGATCACCGTCACCGCCGCCTTTTCCTCCAAAAGCGTACAGACCTTTCTTTGCGCTACATGCCCGCCGCCGATAACAAGACAAGCCCTGCCGTCCATTTTTATATTCACAGGATACATAGTACCTTCTTTGGAGATTATCCCATATTGGAAAAACGTTCTACCGCTTTGCTGAACTTCGCAATGGTTTCTTCCGCATCTCCATGTTCAATTCCATCTAAAACGCAATGATGGAGGTGTCCCTCCAAAACTATCTGTCCCACTCTGTGGAGCGCCGATTTGGCCGCATTGATCTGGGACAGCATATCTTCACAGGCGATATCCTCCTCCACCATACGGTCAATCGCCTGCACCTGTCCGATAATTTTTTTCAATCTTCTGTGCAGGTTTTCTGCATCCATACATTGTCTCATGATCGTCCCCCTGTCCTGTTCTAAAAATATCTTATAAATATGTTCCATTCACCATACTCTTCACCGGTTCGAAACTTTTCCTGTGGATCGGTGTGATTCCCAATGTTCGGATCGCATCTATATGCTCCGCCGTGCCATATCCCTTGTTTTGCGAAAATCCATAACCCGGGTAAACTTTGTCATACTCATCCATCAGATGATCCCTGTGAACCTTTGCCACGATAGATGCCGCCGCGACAGATGCCGATTTGGCATCCCCGTGGACCAGCGACAGGGACGGAACAGGAAAATGGAGAGGCATGGCGTCTACGATGACCGCCTGCGGCTGTATCTTCAGATTCCGCACCGCGCGGTACATTGCTTCCATCGTTGCCGCATAAATATTCCGCATGTCAATCTCTTTCGGAGAAAGGCTGACAATGGAAATATCCACTGCCGTTTCGTGAATTTTCTTTGCAATTTCTTCCCGCCGCCGGGGCGCTACTTTTTTCGAATCATTAAGTCCCGCAATAAAAAAATGAGGCTTCAAAATAACTGCCGCGACTGTGACAGGTCCCGCCAACGGCCCGCGTCCTACCTCGTCAATTCCGGCAACATACTCCAATCCTTTTTTGTAAAAAGAACTTTCCGGTTCGTACATATCTTCCACACGGAACCGTTCTGCCGATTCCCGATTCAGGCGGCGGATATAGGCATCCACCAGCTGCCGGGCACCTTTCCGTTCATCTGCCATAATTTCTTCCAAAACCGTTTTCTCCACGGTTCCCTGTTTCAATATGTCCCTGATTTCAGAAATTGTCATACTTCCTCCGCCGGAACAGCGTCAAGTGTAATGCGTCCCAGTTTCCCGCTCCGAAAATCATTAAGTATCATTGTCTGTACACGGGCATAATCAATCGCGCCTCCGGGAAGAATACAGCCCCGCCTTTTCCCCGCCTGGGCCAGAAGGATTTGGGGATCCGCTGCCGCATCTTCAATCCCGTACTTTTCACGAAGCGCATCAGGTGCTGTTCGTGCAAGCACCCTCATCAGTTCAGGAACTACCGTATCCGAATCAAAGACATCTCCGGCAATCGCTCCGGTCGCCGCCAAACGAAGAGCCGCCACCTGATCTTCAAACTTCGGCCATAAAACACCGGGGGTATCCAAAAGATCCAACCCCTGCGAAAGACGGACCCACTGCTTGCCCCGTGTGTGTCCGGGCGTATTGGCTGTCCGGGCCGCCGCTGTTCCTGAAATAAAATTGATAAGAGTTGACTTGCCTACATTGGGAATTCCAAGAATCATGATCCGTACCGATCTCGTTTTCAAGCCGCGGAGTTTCCACTTTTCCAGCACCGGACCGGCCGCCTCTTTGATGAGACGGAGAAATTTCTTTTTATCTTTTCCGTTGCCGCAGCTCATAGATACCGCAGCAACCCCTTTCCTTTTATAGTATGATTCCCAGGCTTTCGTCATTCCCGGATCCGCAAGATCCGCCTTATTCAGTATGACGATGCGCGGCTTCCCCGACAGAAGCTCTTCCACCATAGGGTTCGCGCTGGACAGAGGAATACGGGCATCCAAAAGTTCCGCCGCCACATCTACCGCTTTCAAGTGTTCGATAATCAGCCGTTTTGTCTTTGCCATATGGCCGGGAAACCATTGTATCAGCATAATAATCCTTTCTATCCCCTAACGGGTTTACCTATGCTCTCTTATTTTACCACATAAGTTCTTTTCATGGGTCGTTCCCGTTTTTCGACTATGTCAAGACCTTGCAGGTAACATCTCTTTTCTCTTCCAGTCAATGACCAACTCCGCTGCCCAAACAGTTTCGCAAAGAATGGTCATTGCATAAAACACCCATAAACCTTTATATGGACATTTCAACAAAAAACGCCCGCATCAACGGGCGAGCATTGTATTTTCTCAAAAGATATAACGGATAAGGATGTATACCAATGCGCCGACTGCCGCTGTGCTGGGAATCGTCATGACCCAGGCACCCACCATGGAATACGCCACATTCCAGTGTACTGCACGGAACCGCTTTGCCCAGCCCACCCCCATAATGGAGCCTGTGACCACATGTGTCGTAGATACGGGGAGATGCAGAAAGGTCGCCGTGAAAATAGTTAACGCCGAATTGATATCCGCTGCCAGTCCGTTCACCGGTTCCAAACGGAATATTTTATTCCCGACAGTACGGATAATGCGCCAGCCGCCCACGCTCGTCCCTGCACACATGGCAAATGCACAGGCAATCTTTACAAGGAAAGGAACTTCCAGTTCTCCAATGTATCCGCCGGACAAAAGCGCCAGCGTGATGATTCCCATGCACTTCTGCGCATCATTTGAACCGTGGGAAAATGCCATTACCGCGGCGGATAAGCTCTGTATATGGAGAGAAATATAATTCACTTTCGATCTTCCCACATTCCGGAACAGGATAAACAGAAGCGTCATGATGACATATCCGCTGAACATGGCAATAACAGGTGAACCGATGAGTCCCGCCACAATCATAAAAACCCCGTTTCCATTGATTGCCCCCGTACCGTAAGAAATCGTAACCGCTCCGAGGACACCGCCGATCAGCGCATGAGAGGAGCTGGAAGGCATGCCGATCTTCCAGGTAAAAAGATTCCATACGATAGCGGCAAAAAGCGCCGCTATAAGCACCGTGGAGTCCACCATCTGCGGAGACGTGACAATCTCCCCTCCGATTGTTTTCGCCACACCGGTCGACACCATCGCTCCAACAAAATTTAAAAACGCCGACATGATAATCGCTATGCGGGGACTTAAGGAGCGCGTTGCGATACAGGTAGCAATCGCATTTGCTGTATCATGGAAGCCGTTGATAAAATCAAAGGCAAGCGCCAGAACAATTACCAAGCCTATCGCATAAATATCAGGCATATTTCATAACCACTTCTTTAATCAAATTACCGACGCGTTCTGCCTGATCTGCCGTTTCCTCCATCGTTTCCATGATTTCCTTCCAGCGGATAATCTCTACCGCATCATGGGTACCGTCAAACAAATCAGAAATAATCGCACGATAAATCGTGTCTGCTTCACTTTCGAGACGATTGATCTTACGGGCCCGTTCTGTAATCTCCGTTTCATTTTTATCTATATCTTTCAGGAGGCGGAACAGGATAATCAATTCTCCGGACATTTCTATCAGAATATCCGCCATGCGAAGCATCCGATTCCAGCCGAGGCCGGCATGATAAATGCGCAAAGTAAAGATGACATCTTTAATATCGTCTACACAGTCGTCCAGGTTGCTGGTAAGGAGATAAAAATCCTCTCTGTCAATAGGCGTAATAAAGACATGCTTCATTTTTGCCGCTACTTCATGGGTCACTCCGTCAGCAAGATGCTCAATTTTCTCCGCTTCCTTGGCACAGCGTTCCAGCTTCTTCGGATCTTGAAGGACTTCCTTGACCATAAGCGTTCCTTTGTGAAAATATTCTCCATTTGTTACAAGAAAATCAAAAAACTCTTCATGCTTATTGACCAGGCTGAACATACTCCCGCCCCCTTAAAAGGTACACGACTTCCTATTATTTTATTTTCTTTATCATAAAGCAGCTGTGTAAATTCTTTGTAAAAATTTATTTACAAAATGATTCTACTTTCATGCCAAATTGGAAACAGAAAATATTCCTTTCTCATTTTCCCTGTTCCGCAAAACTTTTATCATGTATAATAATTACGGATATCAGGAGTATCCTTTATAGTAAGGTAAGTTGTTCAGGAGGAAAAAATCATGAATGAAGAAAAAGCTTTGGAAGAAATGTCGCGCCTTGCAGGTACACAGACCGAAAAAAATCTGCGCGCCGCTTTCGCGGGAGAGGCACAGGCCCATGTGAAATACAATCTCTTCGCTGGCGAAGCACGAAAAGATCCGTCCATGTCCCGGCAGATTGCCGATCTCTTTGAAGAAACCGCGAACCAGGAAAGAGCTCATGCGAAAATCTGGTTCTGGCTCGTGGGGGATCTGAAAAAGGATACCGCCGAACATTTGAAAATGGCAGCCAAAGGGGAAAATGATGAATGGACTTCAATGTATCCGGAGTTTGCTGAAACTGCAAAAAAAGAGGGTTTTCCGCAGATTGCTTTCCTCATGGCCAAAATCGGCGAAATTGAAAAGCAGCATGAAAGAAGATATAAAATTCTTCTTGCCAATGTGGAAAACGGCAAATTATTCAAGAGAGACGAAAAGAAACTCTGGATGTGCGCGAACTGCGGCTTCACTTGCGAATCCGTAGAGGCGCCGGAAGAATGTCCCGTATGCAACCATCCCCGTTCTTTCTTCGCTATTAAGGCGGAAAATTACTAATCTATGATAAAACGCTGATGGGCTTCTCATTTATCAGCATTAACGATCAGCGATAACAAGAAAAAGGACTGAGAAAATATTTTATGTTTCCCTCAGTCCTTTTTCTTGTTTATTTTTTATTCTGCCGATTCCTGCTTTCGGAGCCACCGGATCGCATCTCCCAATATGTAAAGAGAGCCGCAGACGAGGACGATATCGTTTTCATCCGCCTCTTTCACCGCCTTTTCCAAAGCATCTGCCACGCTCCCCGCTATCTTGTGCTCCGCCCTGATTTTCTGCCGAGCAATCATTTCACAGATTTCTTCAGGCGTCCTTGTCCTCGGTGTCGGCGCAGCGCAGGCATAAACCTTGTCCCCTTTTCTTACGAGCATCTGAATAATGGTTTCCGTCGTTTTATCCTGAAGAGAAGAAAAAACGAAAATACGCCGTTTATCGGGATACTGTTCCTGCAATGCTTCCTGAAGCGCTTCCGCTCCGGCCTCATTGTGCGCGCCGTCTAAGACAACTGTTTTCCCCCCTGCGTGATGGATTTCAAAACGGCCCTGCCATCTGGCCCGCGCCAATCCTTCACGGAGATCATTTTCATTAATCCGCCCGTCTTCTTTCATGAGAATGGTAAGTGCCATCGCTGCCACCGCCGCATTGACTGCCTGATGGGCACCGATAAAGGGAACAAAGAGCATACTCTTTTCCAGTTCTTTCGGCATGCCTTTTCGTTTCACCACTACGACCTGGCCCTGCTCCCATTTGTTTCTTGTGTCGATTTCAAAATCACGGCCGTAAAAATAAATGCGTGCTTTTTTATTGTGGGCATCTTTTTTCAATTCCTTCAAAGCCACATGCTGCGCCGCAGTGACTACCGGAATCCCCTCTTTGATAATTCCCGCTTTTTCTCTCGCTATTTCCTGAAGGGTATTTCCCAGATACTGCATGTGATCCATAGCCACATTCGTAATGACGGAAACAACAGGCATCACTACATTGGTCGCGTCAAAACGTCCGCCCATGCCGACTTCCATAACGGCGTAATCCGCTTTGTTTTCACGGAAATACCAAAACGCGATGGCTGTCAGCAGTTCAAATTCCGTCAACGCTTCTTCCCCCGCGGCTACCAGCTCGTCATGAGCTTTAAAAACCACTGTGGCCGCTTTGGCAAAATCTTCCCGGGAGATATCTTTCCCACCCAAGTAAATCCGTTCCGTGTAGTCTATAAGATGCGGTGACGTAAACCGCCCTACCCTAAGATTTGTATTTTCCAAAACACTCGTTATCATAGCGGCGACGCTCCCTTTTCCATTCGTCCCCGTGATATGGATCATCTTACAGGCTTTTTCAGGATTTCCCAGTACAGCAAGAATTTTTTGCATTCGTTCCAGCCCCGGCTTGATTCCGAAAACGGATGCTTCTTCCAGACGGGAAATACTTTCCTGATAATTCATACTGACTCCTTTATGTAACAACAATTAAAGATCGGCAAGGAAACGAAGACGTTCATCAAATGATTTCATCTTCTCTTCAAACTCCGCAAGTTTTTCTTTTTCTTTCGCCACAACATCTTCCGGCGCTTTCGCAAGAAAACCCTTATTGTTCAACTTACCGGATGTACGGGCGATTTCTTTTTCCAGAGCGGCTTTTGCCTTTTCGATCCGTTCTCTTTCCTTAGCCGTATCAATCAGGCCCTTCAATTCAAGATATACTTCCATGCCCGTGACAACAGCAGCAAGGGCATTTTCAGGCTTTGTTCCATCAGCGGCAAGCAGGACGATTTTTTCTACATGCCCCAGTTTTTCAAAATATTCTTCGTGGGTTTCGATACATTTTTTCAAATCATCACGATGAACCGCGATCCGGATATGGCACATTTTGTTCGGCGCCACATTCGCTTCCGCACGCATATTGCGGACAGCCTTAATCGCGTCCATGATACGCTCCATCTGCTCCTGTTCTTCCGGGAAACGAAGTCTTTCATCAGCTGCCGGCCAGGGAGCTCTCGCCAGAGTTTCACCGGAGTGTGGCAGATGCTGCCAGAGGTGTTCCGTAATAAACGGCATAAAAGGATGCAGGAGCGCCATGATTCTCGTCAGTACATACACAAGGACATATTGGGTAACCTGCCGGTCGGCATTGTGCACTCCATAAAGACGGCCCTTCGCCGTTTCAATATACCAGTCGCAGAAAGAGTTCCATGCAAAATCATAAATAGAATCCGCGGCAGCGCCTAACTCATATTTATCAAGGTTCTCGCTGACATGCTCTTCCGTCTGCGCAAGACCTTCTAAAATCCATTTATCCGCAAGTGTATACTGACTTTCTTCCGGAATGAAACGGGGATCATAGTCATCCAGATTCATAAGGGTAAACTTGCTGGCGTTCCATAATTTATTGGCAAAATTACGGTTTCCCTCCACACGTTCATAGTAAAAACGCATATCATTGCCCGGCGTATTGCCTGTGACAAGCGTAAACCGAAGCGCATCAGCGCCATATTTCTCAATCACTTCCAGAGGATCGATGCCGTTGCCCAGGGATTTGGACATTTTCCGGCCCTGGGAATCACGGACAAGTCCATGGATAAACACATATTTGAAAGGAATTTCCTTCATGAATTCCATAGACATGAACATCATACGGGCAACCCAGAAAAAAATGATGTCATAACCGGTAACCATCGTAGATGTAGGATACCATTGGTTCAGGACCGGCGTCCTGTCAGGCCAGCCCATGGTGGAAAACGGCCAGAGCGCAGAGGAAAACCATGTATCAAGAACGTCAGGATCCTGGCGGATATGTTTGCTTCCGCATTTTGGGCAGGCCTCCAAATCGGTGCGGGACGCAATGACTTCACCACAATCGTCGCAGTACCACACAGGAATACGATGTCCCCACCAGAGCTGGCGGGAAATACACCAGTCATGAATATTTTCCAGCCACTGGATATAGGTAGAAGAAAAACGTTCGGGAACAAATTTTGTTTTCCCCGACTGCACTGCCTCCATAGCGGGACCGGCAAGCGGTTTCATTTTGACAAACCACTGTTTCGTGGTAAGCGGTTCAACAACCGTATGGCAGCGCGAGCAGTGACCGACGGCATGTTCTTTTTCTTCGCTTTTTACAAAAAGCCCCATATCCGTAAGATCTTTGATGATCTCTTTCCTGCACTCGTAGCGGTCCATGCCATTATATCTGCCCGCCTTTTCGTTCATCGTGCCGTCTTTATTCATGATGACGATGGTTTCCAGATGGTGGCGTTCACCCATGGCAAAGTCATTTGGATCATGGGCAGGTGTAATCTTTACACAGCCTGTACCATATTCCATATCTACATATTCATCAGCGATGATAGGAATCTCTCTGTCAGTAGTCGGCAGCTTCACCCTCTTCCCGACCAGATGCGCATATCTTTCATCTTTCGGATTAACAGCGACGGCCGTATCACCGGGAATCGTTTCAGGACGGGTCGTCGCGATGCGCACAGCACCTTCCTCATCGGCAAGAGGATAATCGAAATACCACAGATGGCCCATATCATTTTCATGCTCTACTTCGATATCGGAAAGCGCCGTCTGGCAGCGGGGACACCAGTTGGTAATGCGGAACCCCTGATAAATCAGACCTTTTTCATAAAGGAATACAAATACTTCACGGACAGCACGGGCGCAAACATCATCCATCGTAAAACGTTCACGGCTCCAATCACAGGAAGACCCCAGGCGTCGGATCTGCTTCCCGATGGTATTCCCGTATTTTTCCTTCCATTCCCATACGCGTTCCAAAAATTTTTCACGTCCCAGATCGTACTTTGTGAGGCCTTCTTCGGCGATCTGTTTTTCCACCTTGACCTGCGTGGCGATACCGGCATGGTCCTTTCCCGGAAGCCAGAGGACATTATACCCCTGCATCCTTTTATAGCGGATCAGGATATCCTGCAATGTATTGTCCAGCGCATGCCCCATATGAAGCTGCCCCGTTACATTGGGAGGCGGCAGCACAATGCTGTACGGCTCTTTCCCCTCCTCCGGTTCATCATGAAATACACCGTGTTCCTCCCAAAAGTTATACCATTTCTCTTCAATCGCACCGGGTTCATACTTCCCTAAATCTTTCATCTCATCCATGTCATCCACTCCCTGTAAATAAAAAAACTCTTTCATCCCATAGGACGAAAGAGACTTCCGCGGTACCACCTAAATAGCCGTCAGGCCACTCATCAGCGCGTAACGTGCGCGGCGGACAGGCCTCCCTGCCGGCTCCGGGGTGACTTGCTGTTTTCTTTCTGCCGCTCTTCCAGCCAAGGAGCGGTTCTCTTTGAGAAAACCCGACAGCTTCTTCCCATCCATGCCATTTTTAATATATTCGTTATTATATAAGCGGAAATATATTTTTGCAAGTGACCGGATGTGTAAAAACGAATACGGTATGTATAACGCCATCGGATAACTGGCAATAAAGAACGGTTTGTTCTATAATAATGAAAATAAATTACTGTTCTGCAGGAAACAGAATTATGCAGCTTGTATATTTCCGTTTTCCTATTTTTTCTGCAAGGAATCCCCATGCCTGATTCATATAAAAAAACGGTAGGAATTTTTATGCTCCTGCTTCTGGCAGCCATATGTTTTCTTATCGCTAAAATATTCTTTCCTGAATTTTACAGCAATACCATCACCCTGACTTTGGCGGGAGATGTGGATAGTCTGTCCCGCTATATTTCCTCTTTTGGTTACGGGGCTTTTGCAGTGAGCCTTTTTTTACTGATTCTCTGTAACGTTTTCGGTATCCCCACGATTCCTTTTCTCACCATCAACGGCGTTCTTTTCGGTCTTCTGCCGGGAATCATTATTTCCTGGATCGGCGAAGTTATAGGGATTGAAATCAGTTTCCATATCGGCCGCATATTTTTCAGGGATGAAGCAAGGCGGATTATTGAGAAAAAGCATATGTTAAGAAAAGTAGACAAATACAGTTCGGTATACGCCATGGCTGTAGCCCGGGCAATCCCCTACTCGCCAAACATTCTCTTTACCGCAGCGGCAGTCCTCACAAAACTCACCACAAGACAGCATCTGCGGGCAACACTCTTCGGAAAAATTCCTTCCGTAGTCATTGAAGTCGTTCTCGGCCATGATCTGATCCATTTTTCCCAGCACGGTATACGTTTCGTTGTTCTCTTCATTCTTACTCTCGGAGGTTTTTTTGTCCACCGCCGTTATAAACAGTACAAATGTGGAACAAGGAAACAATTTTTTTGATTTTCCCATGCGAAACATCTTTTCTTCCGTAAGAGCAGGAAGATTTTTTTATGCGGAAACCCCGTCATTTTGTGTAATAAAAACAGGAGGCAGCCATCATGACCAAAGGATATATCCATGTATATACAGGCGACGGAAAGGGCAAGACAACTGCCGCCATCGGACTTGCCATCCGCGCTGTCGGTGCGGGAAAGAAAGTTTGTATCCTTCAATTCATGAAATCCCTCGCTTATTCAGAGCAGAAAATTCTCCAATCGCTTCCGGGCATCACCCTGATTACACTGGGCAAACCTTACTTCATCGCAAAGGAAGGAATGCTCACGGATGAACAGCGAAAAACATGGGGAAACCATATTCGAATTTATCCTGCGGGACATCCTCCGAAAGACTATCGGGAAATGACTCTGAAAGGAATTGAGCAGGCCATAGACGCTGTTTCTAAAAACTACGACATGGTCATCCTGGACGAATATAATATGGCACGCTGGTATGATTTGGCAACAGAGGAAGAGACGGAAAAAATTTTAAAAGCCCGCCGCCCTGAAGTAGAACTCATTTTTACCGGACGGAATGCGCCGAAAGAAATTCTTGACGCCGCCGATTTGATTACAGAAATGAAAAAGATACGCCACTATTATGACAAAGGCGTACCTGTACGAACCGGTATTGAAAATTAAATAAGATAAAAAACGGATACTCCGTTCCTGAAGCATATTATATGCCCACAGGAATATTCGGAAGTATCCGTTTATATTTACCACGTTCTCGGTATCTCGGGAAAATGATCAACAATCATCATGTCCGCCAGTATATTTGCCATCAATTTATCATCTTCGTCATACATTTCCGCGGCAATAACAATTGTTGTTCTGCCGTTGTGGGTAATATGGCTTTTTACACGGATTCTGGAACCCGGTCTCGCATTACGGATAAAACTCATCGTAAGGCTGACTGTAACGACTACCGCCCCGACAGATGCCCCTGTAACTCCTGTCACCGAATCGGCAAGTGCCATCATAACACCGCCGTGGAGCACCTCTCTGTGGTTCGTGTGTTTTCTCGGATCTGTCAGTAAACTGACCGTCACTTTCCCGCAGCGGATATCATCAATATCAATATGAAAATAGTCGGACATAAAATGGTTGGGCACGTATATTTCCCGTATCCGCGCGACAATTTCATCCGGCCTTGTAAGCTGCTTCACCGCCGCCAATCTTATCCCCCCTTGCTTCATTCAGGAGAAGGCGGTACTGACTCTCCCTTATGAAGCCGTTCAATGGCTTCCTTAGCCGCGTTTTGGGCGGCTTCTTTTTTATTCTTGCCTATACCGGTTCCAAGTGCTTTCCCATTAATGAAAAGTTCCATCCATATTGTCTTATCATGATCCGGTCCCTCATCACGGACGACCTCATACCGTATATCGACATCACCATTTTTTTGGGCAATTTCCTGTAAATCTGATTTATAGTCATGATCATAAATCCCCTGATCAACCAGGTCAAGAAACTTCTGCATATGGCCCAGAATAAACTTTGCCGCCACTTCATAGCCGTTGTCTAAATAAACAGCACCGATCACCGACTCAAAAGCATTCCCAAGGATAGAAACGCGGGTTCTGCCGCCCGACATTTCTTCCCCTCTGCCAAGAAGCATATAATCACCTACATGGAAATTAGCCGCACATTCGGCACATGCCGGTTTGCACACCACGCTTGCCTTGGCACGGGTCAGATCTCCTTCCGGCCATTCGGGAAAACGCCGGAAAAGATAATCCCCTACTGCCAGATCCAAAACAACGTCCCCCAAAAACTCGAGACGTTCATTGTCATGAACTTTCAGATTACGATGTTCATTGGCATAAGAGGTATGGGTCAGTGCCACATTCAGCAGCTCCATATTATGGACAGGAATATCACTCTCTTTTGCAAAACGCCGGACTTCATCCAGCCGCTCCTGCTTCCTGCGCTCAATCCGGCTCATTCCTACTCCTCATAACGCCTCATAACGATAACCGCGTTATGTCCACCGAAGCCGAAAGAATTAGACATGGCCACGTTTACTTTTACATCTCTTGCACCATCTGTCACATAATCCAAATCACAGTCCGGATCGATTTCTTTCCGGTTAATAGTCGGATGAACCCTATTCTTTTCAATAGTCAGCACGCATACCACGGCTTCGATCGCACCCGCTGCGCCAAGCAGATGCCCTGTCATGGATTTTGTGGAGTTTACGGGAATTTCATAAGCATGCTGTCCCAGCAGCGCTTTAATGGCAGTACTTTCGTTCAAGTCATTCAAATGGGTAGATGTGCCATGGGCATTGATATAGTCCACGTCTTTCGGATCAATACGGGCATCTGCCAATGCTTTCTGCATGCAGCGGAGCGCCACCTCGCCGCCCGGCCGGGGAGCGGTAATATGGTAAGCATCACCGTTGGAACCATACCCTGCAAGTTCAGCATAAATATAAGCGCCTCTCTTTTTCGCATGTTCCAGTTCTTCCAGTACGAGAATTCCGGCGCCTTCACCAAGAACGAATCCGTCCCGGCGGGCATCAAACGGGCAAGACGCTTCTTCCGGCGGACATTCTCTTGAAGAGAGCGCCTTCATGGCGGCAAATCCTGCCATCGGTGTCTTTGCCACAGCCGCTTCCGTCCCCCCGGCAATCATCACATTAGCATCACCATGCTTAATCAGGCGTGCAGCAAGACCGATGGCGTTAGTACCGGATGCACAGGCGGTCACATCAGTGAGTACAGGCCCCTGCAGACCAAAAGTAATGGAAACTTGTCCGGAAGCCATATTGGCAATCATCATAGGAACAGCAAAAGGATTCACCTTGCCCGGTCCTTTTTGCTCAATACGGAATACCGTTTCCTCCATGGTGGCAATACCGCCGATACCGGTTCCAATCACTGTTCCTGCCATATCCGGATTTTCTTTTTCCATATCCAATTTGGCATCTTCCACTGCCATCCGGGCAGCAGCAACAGCAAATTGGGCATTGCGATCCATATGTCGGATTGTTTTTTTATCACCTGCCAGTGCCGGATCAAAATCTTTTACTTCACCTGCGATTTTCACCGGGAAATCAGCAGCGTCAAACCGGGTAATCGGAGCAATGCCCGATTTGCCTTCCAAAAGACTGTTCCAAAACTTCTCTACGCCCGTTCCAACAGGGGATACCACCCCAAGACCGGTAATTACAACTCTTCTTTCCATTCTTACAAAGCACCTCACTCACATAATTTGGATCAGATTACCTGTTTTTTATATTCCTTTATGGGACAAAACCTCAAAAAAACGGATGGCCGAAACTGCGGTCCGCTTTTTTGAGGTGTTCTCCGCACAGCGGCCTTTCGGGGGAATAAAAGCCCCCGATGCCTGCCATGTTCCAGTATGAATTACTGAATCTGCTTTTCAATGTAATCAACTGCATCACGTACAGTTTTGATCTTTTCAGCCGCATCATCCGGAATTTCAATTTCAAATTCTTCTTCGAACGCCATGATCAGTTCTACGATATCCAAAGAATCCGCACCCAGATCATCAATAAAAGTGGAGTCGATCTGTACATCAGCTTCATTGACTCCCAGCTGGTCTACAACGATTTTCTTTACCTTGTCAAAAGTTCCCATTCATCTCACCACCTTTCAATAAAATTTACCATCATAAATTATATTACATAACCATTCCGCCGTCTACATATAAACCCGTTCCCTGATATAAAAAACGCAGTCAGGAAAAAAAGTAAACGGCTGTGGCAGCCTCTTTTATCTTCTCTGAAGAATCCTGCAAAAGCAAATGACGCATACCCTTTTATATATGCCGGAAAACTCTATGCTGATGATACGGCATAAATATTTTCCCGTTCCTCATATCAGGATGCTCTGTCCTCCCTGCCGAACTTACATCACCATACCGCCGTCTACATTCAAAACCTGCCCGGTGATATAAGAGGCATCATCAGAAGCAAGGAACAAAACAGCCTTGGCAACTTCTTCGGTCTGCCCCAGACGGCTAAGCGGGATAGAATGAAGCATGCCTTCTTTTATATTCTCCGGTATCTTATCCGTCATATCAGTCACGATACATCCCGGGGCTACCGCATTGACACGAATGCCGCGGGAGGCCAGTTCTTTGGCAGCCGCTTTCGTCATACCGATAACACCCGCTTTTGCCGCCGCATAATTTACCTGCCCCGCATTTCCCGTAAGGCCTACAACTGAAGAAATATTAATGACAGATCCCTTTTTACGGCGAATCATCATCGCCGCTGCTGCTTTCAGTACCAGAAAATTTCCTTTCAAGTTGGTTGCAATCACCTCATCCCAGCTGCTTTCTTTCATACGGATAAGTAAACTGTCTCTTGTAATGCCCGCATTATTGACAAGGACATCAAGAAATCCGAACCCCTCTTTAATCTTTTCGAACATATGCTTTACATCTTCCGGATCGGACACGTCTCCCTGCAGAGTAAACGCTTTTCCGCCTGCCGCGATAATTTCATTTTTTACTGCTTCCGCCGCTGCTTCACTCCCTGCATAATTAACTGCTACCGCATACCCCGCTTGACCGAGAGTGAGAGCGATCGCTCGGCCGATACCGCGGGAAGCGCCCGTAACCAATGCTGTTTTTTCCGATTTTTCCATTATCAGACTCCTTTCAATGCTTGTACGGTTTCGATAATCGTTTCTATATTTTCCGCGTGATAAGACACGATACTTTTATCTATCTTGCGCATAAACCCAGACAGGACGGTTCCCGGTCCGCATTCCACCATGGTGTCCATTCCGCCGGCAATAAGATTTCGCACCGACTCTTCCCATCTCACCGCATGAGCCGCCTGCTCCACCAAATGCGTACGGATATCTGCCGCTTTTGTTTCTGCCAGTGCATTTACATTAGCGATAACAGGAATTTCCGCATCTTTTATCTCAATCTTATCAAGCACCTTTTTCAGCTTCTGCGCCGCCGGTTCCATAAGCGAAGAATGGAAAGGCGCGCTTACATTCAACATGATTGCCCTCTTTGCGCCGGCTTCTTTCAAAGCAGTACAAGCCTTTTCCACCGCCCCGGCAGCCCCGGCGATAACCGTCTGTCCCGGACAATTAAAATTAACCGCCTGCACCGGCTGGCTTTCCGTAGAAACACCCGCACAGACTTCAGCGATACGATCCGGATCCAAGCCGATAACAGCCGCCATGCTTCCTTCACCAAGAGGTACCGCTTCCTGCATAAACTTACCGCGAAGATTGACCGTATGGACCGCATCAGAAAAAGAGATTGAACCTGCCGCCACAAGGGCGGAATATTCACCGAGGCTGTGGCCTGCCGCCACATCAGGTGTAACGCCTTCTTCTTTCAATACCTGCCAACAGCATACACTGGCCGTCAAAATAGCAGGCTGGGTAAATTCTGTTTTCATCAGTTCCGTATCCGGACCTTCAAACATCATTTTTGAAATGGAAAAGCCCAATGTGTCATCAGCTTCACGAATGATCTTTTTCACGGAATCATACTTTTCGTACAAATCATGAACCATTCCGACTTTCTGGGATCCCTGTCCCGGGAAAAAAAATGCTGTTTTCATTGTTTCACCTCATTACATAAACTATCTATTATGACTATTAAATTATGGCTATTAAATCCAACGCATTACATCACAGCCCCAGGTAAGACCGGCACCGAATCCTGTAATCACGACGATATCGCCATGTTTTATTTTTCCGCTCCGCACCGCTTCATCAAGCGCAATCCCCACGGATGCCGCCGAAGTATTTCCATATCTTTCGACATTCACATACATATGGTCTTTGGGAATACCCACTTTTTTTGCAATAGACTGGATAATACGATTATTGGCCTGATGGGCAATGAACATATCTATTTCCTCTTTATCAACTCCCGCCTTTTCAAGTGCTGCCATAGTTGTATTTTCCATATGGCGGACAGCAGCTTTAAACACTTCGGGGCCTTCCATATGTATGTAAATACGATTCGAATCAATGGCGCGGTGCGTCACAGGTTCAGCCACACCGCTGGCTGGGATATTTAAAATACTTCCCATGCTCCCATCAGAACCTAAATCTGATGCCAGAAGGCCGAATCCTTCTTCCGCCGCCCCGATGACCGCTGCTCCGGCCCCGTCACCAAAGAGAATACAGGTGGAACGATCCTGCCAATTAACCAGGCGGGACAATATTTCCGCGCCCACCACCAAAATATATTTATAAAGTCCCGCTTTGACCATCGCGGCTGCTGTGGCGACTGCATAAATATAACCGGAGCAGCCTGCGGAAATATCCATGCCGCCCGCCCGTTTCATTCCCATCTTATCCTGCACAAGACAGGCTGTCGACGGTACCACGTAATCCGGTGAAGCTGTGGCCACCATCACAAAATCTATATCCTCTGCAGTAAGACCGGCAGCTTCTAAAGCTTTCCAACCGGCTTTTACACACAAATCCGATGTATTTTCAGAGGCGGCTGCCAGGTGGCGGGTTTCCACACCTGTGCGGGTACGAATCCATTCATCCGTAGTATCTACCAACTTCTCAAGGTCAAAATTTGTCAGGAGTCTTTCCGGCGCATAGTGACCGGTTCCCAAAATTCCTGCCGAACTGCATACACTCATATAATTATTCCCCCAAAAGCTCAGTCTTCTTTCAAGCGGCCCGCTTCTTTTTCAATCTGCACCACCGCTTCTGCAATAACATCAACCACACGGGCTTCACAGAGGTCTTTTGCCATATGAATGGCATTCCTGATTGCCCGGGCTTGGGACGCGCCGTGGCAGATAATCAGCCCGCCTTTAATCCCCATCAAAGGCGCTCCGCCATATTCGGCATAATCCAGCCGCTTCACAAGATATTTTTTCAATGCCGGTTTCAGGAGAAAGGCCCCCAGCTTTGCCCGAAGACCACCTTTTTCCACCGATTTTTTCAATAATGCGGAAAACAGGCTGGCAGCTCCTTCTCCAAATTTCAGTACTACATTTCCTGTAAAACCGTCAGTAACAATGACATCAAATTCACCGGACATGATATCACGTCCCTCCGCATTTCCCGCAAAAGGAACCACTTTCTGTCCGGACAGCCATTCATAAGCTTCCGTCACGACAGGACTGCCCTTTGTACTTTCTTCGCCGATATTCAGAAGTCCGATCCGCGGATTTTCGATATGCCACACTTTTTTCGCATAAACATATCCCATCAGAGCATTTTGTAAAAGTGTCTCCGGTTTCGGCTGCGCGCTGGCACCGGAGTCAATCAGAAATGTATATCCGTCTTTCCGATTCGGAATCGGAGTTAAAATGGCAGGACGTTCAATCCCATCGACACGTCCCATCCCTAAAAGTCCTGCCGTCACAGCAGCACCTGTTGAACCGGGAGCGACAAGAGCACCGCACTCTCCGTTCTTAACAAGCTTTGCCCCCACAGACACGGATGCGTCTTTTTTCTTACGAAATGCCATCCCCGGATGTTCTCCCATCCCAATCACCTGTGACGCATGGCAGATTTCAATCAACGGTTCCTGATCGGCATGATTGTCTTTCAATACTTTTACAATTTGTTCCTTATCGCCGACCAGGACAACAGGAACATGAAAATCACGCACTGCCAGAACAGCGCCTTTGACTATTTCAAGAGGAGCAAAATCCCCCCCCATAGCATCTACTGCTATTTTATCCATGAAGCGCCTCCCCGCCTGTTTTTGATACTTCCATAATAAATTTGGCACGGAACACTTCCGCCGCTCTTTTAAAGAAGCTGATATAAATATATTTCCTGTTTACTTTCATCAGAGCGATTTTCCCCTTGAGAACAAGCTGTTCACCACTGCCGACAGGTTCTTTATACTTAATATTCCCCACCTGCACCGGCGTGAATACCTGTCCTGCCAAAGACTGTGCAAAATCTGCCGCAGCGGCATAAAGGCGATCTGCGGAAACCATACCGCTTCTGTCCGTCATTTCCTCTGTCGTATGAAACAGGGCGAGTCCCTTTTTCCCTTTCTCCATATCCAGAATCTGGAGTTCTTCATGAAATCCGGACGGATGTTCAGAAACTGCTTTTTCAATCCGTTTCCGCATCTGCGGTATTCCCAGCATCTGCCGGTCAAGCCTTATTGTCGCAGCAGAGACGGAAAACCGCTTTGCCAGATCCTCATCGGTAAGGCACGGATTCTGCCGGATCACATCAGTGATCGCTTCCCGCCGTTCTTCTTTCTCCCATTTACGTTTTCTGTTCATATTTATCACCTGCTGATAATACTATATCACAACACCGCAACCATTATATAGTATCCTCGTTTCTCCCCTGTTGATTAATATGCTTTTCTATTATTCCCGTAACAGGAATCTTTTAATCCAAGGATATAATAAAAAATTCTTTTATGAACAGGTGCTAACTTCATAACGCAATGAAATGCCCTCATCCCTGTCTTCCTTTACTGAAGATTTATTTTGTCATATTATCAAAAATAAATCAAGTTTTGTTTGAATAATTATTTGACATAAAACCATTGACTTATCCATACTTTTGGACTACACTACAATCAAATAATTTCAATTTACACTCATTAAATAAAACGTTTATATGATTTTGTATTATAATCAAGAAGGAGAAGCGCTATGTCTTTACCGGCATTGCATATAGGTGAATTGACAGCCCGTATTCCCATCATCCAAGGCGGCATGGGTATCGGCATCAGCCTTTCCGGTCTTGCGGGAGCCGTCGCAAAAGAAGGCGGTATCGGTGTCATTTCCGCGGCACAGCCCGGTTTCGATGAACCTGATTTCAGAACAAACACGATTGCCGCTAACTGCAGGGCTCTTGCACGCCATCTGAAAAAAGCGCGTGAAACAGCGCCTGATGGAATTATCGGCGTGAATATCATGACAAAAGGATATAACTATGAAGTTTATGCCAAGTGTGCCGTAGAAAACGGAGCAGATGTTATATTTTCCGGCGCAGGTCTTCCCGCCGATCTCCCTGCATGTGTCGAAGGTTCGAAAACCAAAATAGCGCCCATTATCGGTTCACCCAAAGCGTGCCGCGTCCTGTTGAAATTATGGGACAGGCACCACCACACGACAGCAGATCTGGTTGTCATCGAAGGTCCGAAAGCGGGCGGCCATTTGGGCTACACCCGTGAAGAAGTAAAACTTCATGAAAACGACGGCTATGAAAAAGAAATTCTGGAAATTCTCGCGGTAGTTCACGAATTTGAAGAAAAGTACAATAAAAAAATTCCCGTCGTATTCGGCGGCGGTGTTTTTGATAAAGAAGATATCAGACATTATCTTTCTCTCGGTCTTTCCGGCGTGCAGATGGCAACACGTTTCGTAGCCACGAAAGAATGCGATGCGGCGGACGAATTTAAACAAATGTACGTCAAGGCAAAAAAGGAAGATGTGACAATCGTCCAAAGCCCGGTTCATATGCCGGGACGGGCGCTTCTCAACCCTTTTGTAAAACGGATCCGCAAACAGCGTGAAAACGTAAGAAACTGCTTCCACTGCCTTAAGACCTGCGATCCCCGCACAACGCCATATTGCATCACTATGGCGCTCATCAGGGCTGTCAAAGGAGATGTGGATAACGCACTTGTCTTCTGCGGCGCCAATGCCTACAAAATTAAGGACATTGTTTCCGTTCATGACCTGATGTGCGAACTTTCTACTTAACCCCCGAGGCAATACCGTTCCTCCCATCAAACGACATTGCCTCTTTCCTGAAGACCTCCACCCCCATGGAGGTCTATTTTGTTTGCCGCATAAAAAAAACGATACATCACCGTACCGTTTCTTCTTCACTGTTCATTCACAAACCATTGTTTTTTATTTCTTCAAATGATGACTTCCTCTTTCTGTAATTGGCACTCCTTTTTTACAAAGCGGACATTCTTCCGGGCGGTAAGCCGGCACTGTCAGACGGACAAGAGGAAATACCTTATCGGCAGGCACACCGTAATCCGCCTTTCCTCCGGAGCGATCTACAAAAAGACCGATGCCCGCAATTTCACCTTTTGCTTCATTTACCACGTCCACCACTTCACGGATAGAGCCGCCGGTAGTCACGATATCTTCCACAATGAGAACCTTTTCCCCCGGTTCCACACGGAACCCCCGGCGAAGTGTCATTTTTCCGTTTTCTCTTTCCGTAAAAATAGAACGGGTTCCCAAAAGCCTCGCTGTCACCTGTGACAGGATAATGCCGCCCGTTGCCGGTCCGATGACCGTCTGCACGCCCTGATTTCTGAAATGGTCCGCAATCATTTCACAAAGTTTTTCCGTGTACTCAGGGTGCTGCAGTACATTGAACTTCTCTACATAAAGGGGGCTGTGCAGCCCGCTGGTCAGAAGAAAATGCCCTTCCAGAATGGCTTTTGTCTCTCTCAATAAAGATTCTGCGTCTTTTTTCATCATTTTTTATTCTCCCTGATTTCTTCTAAAATCATACGGACGGCTTTTTTCGGATCTTCCGCTTTTGTAATCGGCCGCCCGATCACAAGCCGCGTCGCACCGTTATTAAGCGCCACAGCGGGCATGGCGATACGTTTCTGATCATCAGCACCCGCAAAGGCCGGACGGATTCCCGGCGTGACAATTTCAAAATCATTTCCGCAAAGTTCCCGTATCCCTTTCGCTTCTTCCGGCGATACCACCACACCGTCGACGCCGCACTCTTTTGCCAGTTTTGCCAGTCGGAGCACTTGAGATTCAATCGGCAATAATCCGCCCGTCTCTTTCCAAACAGTTTCATCAAAACTGGTAAGCACGGTAACCGCCAGAATTTTTGGACGTCTCCCGTTATTCCGTCCCGCTTCATCGGCAGCTTGCACCGCGGCTTCCATCATGTCCCGACCGCCGCCTGCGTGGATCGTGATCAGGTCGATCCCCAGCCCCGACACGGCAGAAATTCCATGGGCCACGGTGTTCGGGATATCATACATTTTTAAATCAAGAAAAACCTGCTTCCCTTTTTCATGAAGCCATTCCACGGTTTTACTTCCTTCTGCATAGTACAGTTCCATTCCTACCTTGTAGAACGAAACGAGTTCTCCCAGCTCCTCCACGATGGACTCCATCTTTTCAAAAGAATCTACATCCAGTGCCGCAATGATCCTGTCGTCTGCAGAACAGACCCTCTCCATATAATCCCTCTTTTCAAAAGCAGTTTTTTTAATTATATCAGTTTTATTAGGCAGGCGCATTAGAAAACACAGGTTTTTCCGAGTAAAAAAAGCCCCGAATTTATTTTCGAAGCCTTTTCTGTGTGACTGTCCGATTTTATATTACAATTTAATGATTTAATTTTTCTTCTCTGCCGGCTGTTCAGGATTTGCCGCGGCCGCTTCGCGAATCATATGGACCGTGACGGAATTTAATTCTACCGGTGTTTCCAATGCTTTCACTTCATGAAAGCCCACCTTCAGTCTTCCCGTATAGTAACCGATGACTTCATCTTTTGAATTTACTTTAACGGCGTAAATCGTTTTATCTTCGCCAAGCCCGACCAGCCGGAACTGCCCGGGCGGAGAAATAACGCGCCAGCCGCTGTCATCCCCGTCAAAAAGATACATAATGCCCCGCTGGCTGTCATCGTAGAAGAATTTATCTTCATCATAAAAAACGGCAATCTTACCGATATGGGATGTCTGCACATAAATGCGGCGGGTATCATAGTTTGCATCAGTACGATAAATACGATACAGTCCGTTTCCCACCTCCATTTTCATATACACCGCATTCGTCGCAGTTGAGTATGCCACATCCACAATTTTGGCGTTTCTCGGCAGATCCTTAATCGGCGCATCCGATTCATGGGTCGTTCCTTCCGGATTATACCTTGCCAGAGTCACATCCCAGCGTCCGCCCTTCCAATGAATGGGATACATGGCCATAAGCGCCAGATTACGGTCAGGCATCCATTCAAAGAAAGATACGCCCTGTCCTTTCAGATCCACTTTCTGCGGCATATTCAAACTGTCTGAATTATAAATCGTCACAGAATCAGCGGTAACATCAGCCATATAATGGTAGTCATGGGAATAATAGGCTTTCCCCTTCACCGTAATTTTGCTGAATATCTTCCGTCCCGCCTTATCAAGAGCCTCCGTATTTTTATCTTTTACATCAGATACCCCGTAATCCGAGGAAGACAAAGGCGCAAAGAGTACCTGATCAAGATAAAGGTACCCGCCCGCCTGCAGCACCGTACCGATGACACAGCAGGAAACAAATGTAAGAAATTTCTTATTCATCAGTTCCCTCCTATTTCACGATAAATGCCGTCGGAATCATACGCTCTCCAAGAAGATCCGCCGGTTTGTTCACTACATTGCCGTTATAATACAAGGTCGTACTGGAACCGCCGTCCAGATTCGCCGCAATATACGCGCCTTTTTCATACATAATATTCTGCACATCCACCAAAGTGGCTCCGATACTGTACCCCGGCTGGCGGCCGTCGATAACAAGAAACATCATGGTTCCGTCTTTTTTCTGTCCGATTGCGGACCGCGGACTGATCCCCCAGCCGCCGTCACCGCTGCGGATGACCTTTTTGCCGTTCATGATAAGTGGCGGGCCGAAGGTCAATCCCTCTGTCACACCCAAATCATGAAGCTCCTTTTTATTATAGTTTCCGGCAATCAGGTTCCCTGAACGTGTCATTCCAACAAAATCGACCCGTTCTTTATCATCTACCTGCTGCCCGAGCAGATACTTTCCTTCATGAATGATAAACCCATAGGGCAGGCGGCCGGTTCCCGTACCATTGGGATCATAAAATCCCCCGCCGTTAATTGCGGCAACCGCATTATTCTTCTTTGCAATGCGGCTCGTAGTATCCCCTTTTTCCTGAATATCTTCAGCCGTTGCCACCTGTATCCGCTGCGGATTGGGAATTTCCAGAAGATAACCTACGAAACGGGTCGTTTCAATCTTCTGCAAAGACAGCGTGGAATCGGTACGCGGTTTAAAGGAAAGAACTTGCGTCTGTTCCGTCGTTTTGACTACACCCAATATTTCATTTAATTCCTCCTGGTTATACAGCCAGGTAATGTACTGGGGATGGCGGGAACGCATGATAGCGCCTACCACGGCACGCTTCAGATTTCCAAACGGTCCGAAAAGGACAATGATCGGAGAAGTAGCCGCAAAGAAAACCAGCGTAACTATGATAAACCGAAATATAAGGCTGTGAAATATTTTACTCATCATTTCTCCTGATTTTATAAAGGCGCATAGTTATCTTTCGTCAATCGTTCCATGAACCGCGCCAAAGAAACATTATTCCCAATGTATACGCGTTTCAGGTCATAAGGGTAACTTCCCACATGGACACGTCCGGCATCGGTAGTTACTGCCAGCTTGATTCCTGCCTTTTTGCAGATATCAATCACTTCGTCATCATAATCTCCATACGGATAAGCAAACCATAGATTATCAATTCCCAAATGATACTTGAGGGCTTTATTCGCGCCGATAATTTCGTTTTCCTTCTCTGCCCTCGTAGGCAGGTTATGCAGCTTGGGATGGCTCAAAGTATGGTTCGCAATGGTTACTGCCCCGCTGTCTGCCATTTCCTTCAGCTGTTCCCAGGTCATACGGTTGTAAGATTTACCCACATCATCAGTAATAAGAAATAAAGTCCAGGGATAACCGAATTCTTTCATCATGGGGTACACGATAGTATAGCTGTCCAGATACCCGTCATCAAAAGTAATACATACCGGTTTGGATGGAAGTTTTTCCCCTTTTGTCACATAATCATATAATTCCTGCATCGTAATGGGATGGTATCCATGGTCTTTCAGGTACTGCATCTGTATACGTAAATTATCCTCCGTCATGATGGCGGAATTATTTTTCATGTCCCCGATCATATGGTACATGAGAATGGAAACTCCTTCAGGCACGCTGTATTCTACATCAGCATCACGATGTACAATCGCTGTTCCCGGTTTGAAATTCGGATCTTTCACCTTAATGGAAGAAGCCTCCGCCATATTCACAGCATCTTCTTTCGGCACACCTGATTTCCACATGCCGCAGCCGCCAAGGAAAACCGCGCCGCTGATTCCAAACAAAGCGGCAAATACCGCCGCGCTCTTTTTCCAATGAGACAAAAACATACTTTAACTCCTCGTAAGCACTTCGTCAAAATGACAATACATAATTTATTTTACTACAAAACAAACTTCATGTCATTTTTGGAAGACCATCGTAATCATCAGTGCCTCCTGGCTCCATCTATTTTTATGACCAACATTCAAGAATATATGTCCCGTGGTATAATAGGAAATATCCTCGGATAATCATCTCATGCATTACACATAAAGAAAGGAAACTTATGAAAAGAATTTTTTCTATACTTATCTTTTTTGTCAGTTTATTCCTGCTCGCTGTCCATCCGGCTTCGGCAGCACCCGCTTCCATCACGAATTTCCGATGGACGGCAAGAAACGACGGCGACCCGCCGTTTGTCCGTATCGCTATGGATTTGTCCCATGCAGTAAAAGCAGAAGCCGCTATTGATGAAGAGGGGAAAAATTTTCAACTGATTTTAAGAGATACTGCCAAGGGTTCCGCTCTTCATCAATATGAAATGGATGAACGGGCTATTGATTTCGCCACTGTCTCAGAAAAAAATGGCGACACCTATTTGGATATCCTCATGACAAAACCGCAGAAGATGGAAAACATCCGCGTCTTTGCCTTACGCCCTGACGCAAAAGCAGGCAAACCTCATCGTCTCGTTGTAGATATCCCTATTATCGGTGCCAAAAAAAGTTACTATAAATCCGTAGATAAAGCGGAAAAGCGAAATGCCGCAAAAGCAGCAAAAGAAGAAATTACTTCTTCGACACCTGCCGCACCGGCACCTCCCATAAAGGACGTCCCTGTTTCCGCTGAGGCCAGGCAGGCCCTGAAAGGAAAAATCATCTGTCTTGACCCCGGTCACGGCGGTACCGATGTAGGTGCCATCGGCCACTTGAATAATAAAGAGATTTATGAAAAAGACATCACGCTTCCGATCGCCCTCAACCTGCGCGATCTCCTGACTTCAGCAGGTGCGAAAGTCATCATGACCCGTACCACCGATAGAGATGTCTACGGCCCTTACGCTTCCGATACGGCGGAATTGCAGGCGCGCTGCGATATTGCCAATGAAGCCCATGCCCATGTCTTCGTTTCCATTCACATCGATTCGATTTCCAATCCACAGATTGACGGCGTTACAGCCTACTACTACGTAGGAAGCGATAAATCTCTCCTGCTGGCGCACATGCTCCACCAGGCGACGCTGAACAGTCTCTCCATTCCGGATCGGGGTGTCAGAGCAAACAACTTCTATGTCACCGCCCATACCACGATGCCCTCCGTCCTCATGGAAATGGGGTATATTTCCAATGAACACCGTCTGAAGATGCTGGCTTCCAAGTGGGCACCCAAGAGTATTGCCAAGAGCCTTTTCAACGGCCTTGTAGATTATTTCGCCCAAACTGATTAAGGAGGATGCCATGAAAAAGATATATCTACTCGGAGCGGCATTTCTTATTTCGCTCGGTATCACAGGCTGCACCCCGGCCACAACCACCACACCGCCGGCATCAAAACCGGCTTCTACCGTTGAGCAGCAGGAAAAAGAAGTATCTCTCACGATTTACCGTCCTACGGAAGATGCTATGTACCTTGTACCGGTCACCGTGAAAATGAAACTAAAAGATGATCCTCCAAAAGCGGCACTGGCTGCCATGATTGCCGATGATCGTAAACAGAAATATCCGATCCTTCCGAAAGGGCTATCTGTCAATACCGTCGAGGTAAAAGACGGCATTGCCACCGTCGACTTTTCAAAAGAGCTTCTAAACATAGATAAGAGCACCACGACAGAAGAACTTTTCACCGCTATGACAGTAAACACACTCACTGAATTTCCGGATATTAAAGAAGTAAAATTTCTAATGAACGGCAAAGCCATCACTCACCTTTCCGGTCACAGCGATATGACAAGAACTTTCAAACGGATGAATGACATCATAAAAAAATAATCCACTGAAAACGAGGATTCTCCATAAGAGAAGAATCCCCGTTTTTTATTGAAAATTTTCAACTCAATCATACCGCTGTTCTTTGATCCGCCGCGCCAAATCGCGCTTCGCCGCTTTCGCTGCCATGTCCTGCCGCTTGTCGTAGAGCTTTTTCCCTGTGGCAAGACCTATTTCCACTTTAATTTTCCCATGGCGGAAATACATTTTCAGCGGCACCAGGGTATATCCCTTCGTCTTCAGGGTATTCTCTATTTTTAAGATTTCTTTTTTGTGGAGAAGCAGTTTCCTTGTCCGAAGCGGGTCATGATTGAAAATATTTCCCTGCTCATACGGACTGATATGGGCATTCCAGAGAAATACTTCTCCTTTCTGCACACGGGCAAAACTGTCTCTTAAATTCACCCTGCCGGCGCGGATGGATTTTACTTCCGTTCCGGTAAGCGCGATGCCGCATTCATAGGTTTCATGAATGAAATAATCATGATAGGCCTGGCGGTTTGCGGACACAGGCGGCGCATTTTTTTCTGCTGCCATTATTTCTTTTTCCTTTTACCTTTCTTTGCTTTCTTTTTTGTGCTCGATTTGGGACGGGATCCTTTTCTTACACGCTTTTCCAGATTAAGCGGTGATCGGATCTCCCCCATGATGAAATCCAGCTCCCGTTTTTCCTTATCCGCTTTGACAAGGGTCACACGCACCGGCATCCCCATGGTGTATTTCTTCCCGCCGCGCAGCCCTTTAAACGTCATGGTGTCTTCCTGATAAACGTATTCGTCATCATCCATGGAATCGATATGGACAAGTCCTTCCACTCCGTTATCCAGTCCGACAAATATGCCGAACCGGGTAAGCCCTGTAATATGGGCATCAAAAGGCTCTCCAACAAAAGGAACCATGTATTCCGTCATTTTCAGATCGGTTGTGTCTCTTTCCGTTTCCACCGCATTCTGTTCCGTTTCGGAGCAATGCTCCACCGCGCGGAGAAGAAATTCCGTCTGCTTTTTCAGCTGTGATTTATTCAGCCTGTTCCGAAGGGCCTGGCGGATGAGCCGATGAACCATGAGATCAGGATAGCGGCGGATCGGCGATGTGAAATGGGTATAGCAGGTGGACGCTATACCGAAATGCCCTTTGTTCTCCGTACTGTAACAGGCCTGCGGCAGAGATCGGAGTATCATGACCTGTACGACGGCTTCAATCTCTTTTCCTTTCATGCTTTCCATAAGGCGCTGCATATCTTTCGGCTCCGGTTCTTTCGGCAGTTTTTCCGCCACTCCGAAAATTGCCATCATCTTTTTTAAAGAAAGGAGCTTATCTCCGTCCGGATGGTCATGAATGCGATATACAGAAGTATGTCCTGTAGCTTCCAGGAAACGGGCGACCGTTTCATTGGCGGCAATCATGGCATCTTCAATCATCTTTTCCGCATCGCCGCGATTCCGTTTTTCAATGCGGAGCGGACTGCCTTCCTCATCAAGAATCACCTTATATTCAGGGAAATCAAATTCCAGAGCACCTCTGTTTTCTCTGTTTTTACGGAGGATATCAGCACACGCTTTTAAATCCCGGAGCATGGGCAAATATGGCTTCAAATCATCAGACGCCACCCCCGTTTCAAAGGCCTGATTTATCTCCGGATAGTTGCAGCGCCGCGCCACGCGAACCATGGAAGGCGTAATCTTTTCCGCCGCTACCTTCCCGTCAGGCGCCACATCCATAATGCAGGACATGGCATAACGGTCTTCATCATGATTCAGACTGCACAAATCGTTGGAGAGCTGGAAAGGCAGCATAGGTATAACACGGTCTGCCAGGTAGACGGATGTCCCGCGGCGATATGCCTCATCATCAATTAAACTTCCTTTCCTTACATACCGGCTTACATCGGCAATATGAACCCCCAGTTGATAATGGCCATTTTCTTTTTTCACACAGTAAACAGCGTCATCCAGATCTTTCGCATCAGGGCCGTCAATAGTCACGATGGGAAAGCTGCGGAAATCCTCCACTCCTTTTTCCTGTTTTATTTCCTTGGAAAGGGCATCGGCTTCCGCCATGAGTGCTTTGGAAAACACATGGGGCAGCCGGTGCTGGGCGATAATGATATCGATATCAATCCCTTTATCCCCCTTATAGCCGATAAGCTCCGTCACTTTCCCCTCGGCATTTGCCCGCGCCCCTGGCCATCTGGTCACTTCCACAATCACACGGGCACCGGTGACCGCTTCCAGTTCCTCTCCCCGTGGTATTTCAATCACCATATCGATCTTTTCGTCAATCGGTACAGCTTTTCCTCCAAAGGATGTCATCTCATAGGTGCAGACAAAAGTATTTTCCGCTCTTTCAATGATGCGGAGGACTTCTCCCTCCGTATTGTGACGCCCCGTTTCTCCTTTTTTTATACGCACTTCCACGATATCATTATTGACTGCATTCAGATGATCACGGTCAGCAATGTACACATCTTCATGCTCCTCATCCGTGATCAGGAATCCGAAACGCGGTCCGTAAGATTTGTAGACCCCCTGCAGAACCATGCCGGGACGATATGATAATTTCTCCTTATCTCCCATTTCCTGTCTCCTTCAATAAAAAAGGCTTGCCTCGTGCAAGCCCCAAAATCCTCATTAAAACGTATTCATATACCGCCCGAGCACAAGACAAAGCACGGCGAATAGAATACCGAGCACAACGGTAAATTTCGAAAGGACAGCATCTTTACCGCGGGATTTTCCCCCCATCATCCCTTCCGCACCGCCGCCAATCGCACTTCCCATGCCGGGCTGTTTGGATTCCTGGGCAACAACCACGATGATCAAAAACAAAGCCACTACCATCGTTATTCCAATTAAAGCGTATTTCACAGTACTTCCTCCTATGCATCATGAAAGATACAGTAAATTTTATATGGATAATATCAAAAATTAGTATATAACACAGCCGCTTTTAGGTCAACTTTTTCCATAAAGCACCTCTGTCACACTACTTTCTTCTTAACCTTTCCAGCTTATCCTGCACGGATGAAGGAATGTGCCTTCCGATCTCACTCCGTGGATTCGCCATATTATTCCGGCGCATAAAAATCGTCTGCACTTTCTTATCTTCATTCCACGACCGCACCAGGTCGGAAACCGCCATACGGTAAGCGCCGTTCCCCAGCACCTGGTTCTGTTCCGCGCCATCCGATGTCACAACGAAAATAGAGCGGTACTCATCCCGCCTTTTATATGATTCCATTTCAATATAACTATCCGCCGTCATTTTCGACGGTGTGTACACCACATGGAAAAAGGGGGAAACCGTTTCCACTTTCGCTTTTAAAGAACGGCTATTCCCGTCAAAAACGACAATCACCTCCACGTCGTTATGAGCCCCATAGTCCTGCATAAGATCTACCAGCTTTTTGCGGCTCGACTCCAAATCGGTCCGAGGAAACTCTTCGGGAAGCCAAAAGATAACATTATATCCGTCAATCAAGTATAAATCTTTCATCTCAATTCCTCTGCCGGACTGCCTCATACATGAGAAGCGCTGCGGCAACAGATACATTCAGAGATGACACTTTGCCTTTCATCGGAATGCGTACACAGAAATCACACATTCTTTTGGTGAGATGACTTATGCCTTTTCCTTCCGCTCCCATAACGATAACCAGAGGACCTTTCAAATCCGCCTGATACAGATCACCGCCGTCCATATCAGCGCCGACTGCCCAAAACCCCCGTTCTTTCAGTTTTTCCAGTGTCTGCCGGATATTTCCAATCTGACAGACCGGAAGATAAGCAAAAGCACCTGCCGCCGTCTTCATAGCGGCCGCCGTCACCGGTGAACTTCTATGCTTGGGAAGCAGTACCGCCGCCGCGCCCGCACATTCCGCTGTGCGGACAATCGCACCTATATTTCTCACATCTTCCACACCATCAAGAAGAATAAGCAGGGGATCCTTTCTTCCACAAGACGAAAGCACCTCTTCCAAATCGGCATATGCATAAGGCTTCAAAGACGCGGCCACTCCCTGATGCCGGACACCTTCCGTCAAACGGTCAAGCTCCCTTTCCTCCGCCTCAATAACGGAGATGCCGAAACGTTCCGCTTCGTTAGCCAATGCCAAGAGGCGACCATCCTTTTTCCCCGGTTTTATGAAAACTTTTTTTACCTGCCCTGCACGCAGAGATTCCAGTACGCTGTTCCGGCCGCCGATAAAACAGGTTTCCTCTTCCTTTCTCCTGCTCCCAGAAGAAAATCCCCTTTCCCTACGCATGGATTGGTCTCCGCTCCTTCTTTTCTCATGCGGATCGCATTTCCGTTCCTTTTTATCAAGGGAAACTCTTCTGTTATTCATCGTGAAACTCCCTTGCCAAATAAGAAAGCCCGCGCCCCATAAGGAAATCAAGCCTTTCCTTCTGCCGTGACAGATAGAGATACCCCAGGAGCCCTTCAAATGCCGTAGACTCCCTGTATTCCTCTACGGTAGCACTTTTCGGCACTGTAGAATGGGTATTCCTTGCCCTTTTGCAAACTTTTAATTCTCTGTCGGAAAGTAATTCTTTTATTTCAAAAAGGATACGGCTCTGCTGGCGGGCGGACACCATCTCCGATGCCAGGCTGTTTAATATCTGCACATTGTAAATCCCTGTATCGATCAGCGCTTTTCTGACAAAAAAGGACCAGCATACATCACCGATATACGCCAGTGTCAGCGCATCCATGGCAAAAATATCCTGTTCACCCAATTCAGGGGATCCTCTCCCCAGTTTTTGCGCCATTTGCTTTTTCAGAAAAAGAACCCTTTTAAACTCCACGTCTCTTCCACCTTGCGCCGGTCGGCGTATCTTCGATTACGATACCTGCGGCATCCAGCCTGTCACGGATTTCATCGGCAATTTTGTACATTTTTTCTTTTCTCGCCGTCTGGCGGACTGCCAGAATGATATCCATCAGATCATTATAAGATTTGTCATCCGGAGAATCCGTCTTTTCCCATACCTCTTCAAGAATTCCCAAGATGTCCATAATCGTTTTCAAAGCGGTACGCGCCTTTTCTACCGCTTCATGATCCACACTAAGGCCGCCGTCTACCGCAGTCCCGTAAATATTGATTGCTTTCGCCAGGTCAAACATGGCGCCGGTGGCAAGTCCTGTATTGAAATCATCATCCATCGCTTCATGAAAGGCCTTCAGCGACTCTTCCGCCGCTTTCTCAAGAGAACGGGAGGCGTCTGTTTTTTCAGCACCTTCTTTAGCCGCTAATTCTTTCAGCCGTCCGATAACCCCTGACAGACGTTCCATATTCTTCTCCGCTTCGTCCAGACGGTCACGGGAATAATCCAGCGGATTTCTGTACTGGACAGACAGCAGGAAATAACGGAGCGCATCGCCGGAATATTCTTCCAGCACGTCCTTCGCCAGGAAGAAATTATTCAAGGACTTGCTCATCTTTTCCGAGTTAATCGTAATAAATCCGTTATGCAGCCAGTAATTGACAAACTTGCACCCCGTGCATCCTTCCGACTGGGCGATTTCATTTTCATGATGCGGGAAAATCAGATCGCTGCCGCCGCCATGGAAATCAAAAGTCTTTCCCAGATAATGGACAGACATGGCGGAGCATTCAATGTGCCAGCCGGGACGTCCCTTTCCCCAGGGACTTTCCCAGAACGGTTCACCCGGTTTGGCCCCCTTCCAGAGAGCAAAATCGCCGGGATTGCGTTTTCCCTCATTGACCTCGATACGTGCGCCTGCCAGCATGTCATCAATCTTACGTCCGGATAACGCCCCGTAATGCTCAAAAGTGGAAATATCATAATAAACATCATTTCCCAGTACATAGGCATGGCCCTTATCAATCAGCCCCTGCACCATGTCAATGATATCCTGCATATGATCAGACACACGGGGATACACATCCGCCCGCCGCACATGCATGGCGTCCATCACTTGGAAATAAGCATCAATATACCTGTCGGAAATCGTTTTCCAGTCAGACCCCTCGGCATTTGCCTTATTGATAATCTTATCGTCCACATCAGTAAAATTCTGCACAAACTCTACTTTATAGCCGATATGCTTCAGATAGCGGCAGATCACATCCCAGGTCACCGCCGGACGGGCATTCCCGATATGGGGATGATTGTACGGTGTGACGCCGCAGACATAAATCTTGACTTCCCCCGGCACCAGCGGCCGGAATACCGTTTTCTCTCCTGTCAGCGTATTATACACCTTGATTTCTTCCATCTTCATTCCTCCAAATCTCATTCACTCATACAAATCAAAAGACCGCCGCCTCACAGAGACGGTGGCCCGCAATTCCACTCTGCCGGCTGAAAAGCCGTCCATACATTAACGCACATTCACGGAAGAAGATACAAGAATCCGATTCCTTCCCCTCTCCAGCTCACAAATGCATTTCCTCAAACTCATGACAGACGGCTCCCATCGCCCCGCCCTCTCTTCAGACATGAAGTAAGAATACTTCTTTTGCTCATCGCCTTTACATTCAATTGGAAAGCACAAACAGCTGACCTGGTTTTTGACCCCACACCCGCCTGCTGGAGCGTTCGCTACCCGGCACTTGCCTCTCACTACTAGCCCTCTCGATTTCCTCGGCAGGACTTACTTCTAAGCCGCACCATGCTCAGTATTCTTTTAAACACCTTACGTGGATCGCTTTGCCTGCGACTGGCATCGACTTTCAACCACAGACCTGTTAATGCTTATGTATCATTATAGAAGTTTTTATATAGACAGTCAATATTGATTTTTATCAATCAGTGTGCCGGCTGCAGATAAAAGAAATATTTCCTGTACCCTCTTTTTTACAAAAGAAAACCGCTCCGAAGAGCGGCCTCCCATCCACTTTATTACCTTGCGCCTTTTTGTTCTTTTTCATAAACGATTTTAATCGTTCCCCTGCGTTTTGCGTCAAATTGGATTCGTGCCGGTTCCGTCCGCACAAAACGATACGTTGTGATATTGCGGATATAATCATTTCCATTGACATAATCGCCGGATACGCCCTTGATTGTCTGTGTCGCGTAAATATCGCGTCCGTGAATATCCACATATTTTACATACACATAAGCATCCTCCACCTTTTGAGCGGCAGGATGAGACCGAGGACCGTCCCATGAAACAGCAGCTTCCGACGGGAAAATAAAGAAAGGCGCAGCAGCTGCCATAACCCAGATCATCCACATTCTCAGCGTCCTGTTCATACAATTACCTCCTTCACTCTTCTGCTAAAATGCAATATAAAATAATAAAATGTATTCCTGATCCTCATTTTATCATACATTTAGTGAAAATCAATTTTCTGCGAATCTTACGAGTAGTAACATCACAGCTGTTTTTTGCTGTCAAATTAAACCATTTCCGTATCTGAAATAATTACGGACATCACTGATCAGGAATGTATTCTTTCCATTTGCCATTTTCAAGGATTTCCAATTTCCCCCACTGGGGTTCACCAATATCACGCCCCTTTACTCTTATCGGTAAAAAAGCATCGTGCTGGCAATAAGGCAGCGGATCATCTATAGGAATCCAGCCTTTTTCATTCACAAGATCATTCCAATCCTCACAGACATCTTCAACCGTTTTATACCAATAGTCAAATGAACATTGAACGGCATCCTTTTGGCAATACATAAACAGATATACTCCATCTTTTTTCGTCTGATACAGCATGATTTTATATATGTAATCTTTCTTGTTTGTTTTTATCGGTTCTTTCAAGTATGCATATCTTCTCATTTGTATTTTCCCTACTACCATTTTACTGATGAACTTTCATGCTCCCACCGCTCTGAAATCCGGCAATCCATTTCGGGTAAAGAATTTAGATGATTATATCAATCCCGCTTGTGAAAATGAAGTAAAACAGTTCCATAATCTGTCAGACTTTTTTATCCTATGCTCCATAATTTTGAAATATATTAATTATCTTCTGCCATCTCCTGTTTATTCATGCTTCTGCCTTCCATACCATTTTAATCACTCAGCATATTTACCGTAATCGGCAAACAATGTTTTTGCAAAACCTCTAAGATATGTCTGATCTACTTCATTTTCAAATATCAGTTCATGTCCGTATCCAATACCCTTTTTATTATGAATTCGGCCTTTAATGCGAATATGTCCGCCTGTCACAGTCGTAAATTCTAAAAAGCAGTGCATACTATATGGTTCTTCCAGTCTTGCTGATCCGCTCAGAGTCTCATAAAGCTCATTCAAATTCACCGCGAAATCAGATAGAGCAATGTCATCAATATCCATAATAGAATCCGCAGAAAAAGTTACTTGACACTTTAACCCGAAGACGATTCGCCTTGGGATACGGAAAACTATCCTGACAAATTCCAGGCAGCAATTCTAATGAAAAATTTTCAGTTTCCAGCTTGTACATATGCCCTCCAAAACATCATTTCATCCTCATCTGTGAACTTTTTCACAATATACTATCCATGCGTACTATAAATTCATATAACAGAAAGAATGATCTTTAATATACTTTTGTATTTTCTGACTAAGCATCTTGCCCTTACAAACTTTTAGAAATTCTGAATGACAACTTTCTATTTCACTTTATCGTATCCATCTTATTACCGTCAATATCAATAAACGTCCCGCAATCTGACGAGCTTGATCAAGTCCGGTTTTCGGATGCTTCCTATCCACAAAATCCTCCCCGCAAAAGTGAAAGCTTTCTGAACGATTTAAAACCTGAGCGTATATAAAATAAGCACATAGCTGAAAGGTTTTGCAATCTTAAAGTTATGTGCTTTGTTTATATAATATTCGATTATCTATTATCTGTGCAAACCGGATTATACCAGTCCTTCCGCCTTCATACGAATGGCATAAAATTCCCGGAATGTATCCGGTTCGTCTGCTATCGTTTCTTTCATTAAAGCTAACCTTCTTTTACCAACCCGCCTATCTAACACAGCAAATATCCGTACGATTAAATTTTCACTCTTCAAACTCATTTCGATACTTTGCTGATCAAATTCTGCAAAAGCATTATAAAAACAACGCTGATCAAATATGCCCAACCGTAAGGCTGTATCATCCATAAAGGCAAATTCCTCTTTCATGCGTTTTTCATATTTTTCATCTTTGAGAAATAAATCTGCTTTTATCCAATTATTGTAATAACATCCTTTGATAATTTCTTTTCCATCATACCTTATTGCCGCCCGTCCCTCATGATCAGGACTTCTGCTATATGATGTTGCATAATACTGAATATGCCCCCGCAGACTTGGGGCTAAATATTCTGTCTCCAGCTTTTTTCTTATACCGCTCCAGCTTGACATTCTCTCTTCTCCAAAAATTTATCAATCACTATTTTTCTACAAAAACCTCCCTGCAAGATGATGGGAGGTCTTCCAAACAATTTATATGACAGGAGTTTTTGTCCTGTAAAATCTCTAAAATACGGTATTCTCAACCGTTTTGTCACAGAAACACATTGGTTACCGTCATTCCCACTCTTCATATAAAGTCTGCTGCCCATTATATAATTTGACTTATAAGTCGTTGGGGAAGAAAACGTCTATAAAAACAGTCGCAGCATCTAACACTTATCCTTATGGTTCTACAAAAAAATCCTTATAAACACTAGATATTTCTTTTAGTTTTTCACTTATTAAAGGATCTAAATATTTAAAAATCCCATCAACTAATTCGTCTCCGACTCTCCCAACTATTCTCCCACTTAATTTTTTTAGAATAGAAGAGAGTATTCCCTTAAATCCCAATTCCTCTCTTGCACCACATTTAACTAATGCTTCCGTTATTTTCTTTCGTGATTCATTCGGAATCATATCTTCAAATATGGTGATATAAGCTTCCTCTGATAATTTTATCAATTCAGCGGAAAAGGAACCATCCGTAATATATCCCAATCTTTTAAGTTTCCACCTCAAATGATCTGATAATAATGGATTACTAATTTCAATTGCAATTTTATCATTTTCCTTAAAGAAAATAGGGGTAGACAGTAACTCCCTTAATTCTTTATTCAGCATTTCTTCTGATGAGTTACGCATTTTCGCTTCATATAACAGATTTCTTGCCTTTGCTCTGGTCACTTTCAAATTGGATACAATGTCATATAAATCAGGATCTTTCTCTATAATCTTTAAATCTTGCAGCTTCATAAAAAGCAATATATCGAAATCCCTTTTAGACATAGACCCATATGCAGGGTTCATGTAGGCAGTGATTAATTCTTTAAAAACTCTTTTCACTTCCTTGGCATCAACGACATCAATTCGATCTACAAACATCATATCCCCCCCTCTGTCATTTAATATAAAGCCCATTCAAATACATTTCTTAGCAGTTCTATGAAAACAGTTCATCTGCTTCATACTCAGCAGAATTAAAAACTCTATAATATTTTCAGAGATATATCTATAAGATTTATCCAATTCACCCGATAAACCGGAATTTATCCATACTCTTTCAGCAAATAGTGACCATTACATTACCATTCATTTCTAATATTTTCTTATAGAAGTCTTTCAGATTTTGAAAGTAATCCATTAGTTCTTCTTTTATTTCATCCGTTTCTTCTTCATAATTCCAAATGTCCGGATATATATTTGCTTTTTTGCATTCTTTTATACTGAAATTTTCCATAGCTTTTTTTATATCAAAATGATCAAGAGTAAAAACTATATCCTTAATCCTTCCCTTTTCTGTATAAGATATAAACTCTTCAACACCTTCAATAGATGCCACACCTACAACCGCTTCGCTAAAAGGGTTATTTTTTATAGGCTTACTGCTGCTTACTCCTGTAAGCACGAAATGAAATGCATCCCACATCTTATCTAAATCAAGCAGTATTTCTACATCCTCATTTCGCTCTTTTGCCTCCTCAAAAGTTTCATTCTCTTCTGAATAGAAAGCCTTAAGCTCCTTTAAGTTTTTATCACTTAAATATTTATAATTTGCTATTATCCCCATTTTTCACTTCCTTCCACATACTGTGATTTATTTCCTGTTTTCTTTGTGCTTATCGTCAAATTTTATGAGGAGGTGAACAAACATACCACCCCCTCAACATAGAGCAGTCCTATGTCTCTTCCCATCCTCCTGCCTGCCCATCATATTTTGCAAACTCACCGGTATCCGTAAACTCAGATGCTGTCAGTCCCACTTCAAAAATACAATCAAAGTCATTTGAAGTTGAAAAATACAATGCACTGTCTGTCAGTAACGCTTCTCCAAAATCAGCATGTTCAAATCTTTTCCCATTGCTGTTATTCCCTACCGGTTTATACTGATATTTCAACAAACGGTTTTCCAGTTCTGACTGCTGCTCCGGTGTGAATTTTTCCAGATTCTCCTCCTTTTCAAAGAAATCGGGGTGTGCTGACTGCTGTTCTTTCTGTTTTGTTTTAACAGAGAACAAAGAGATTGTGTAACTCATTTATGATCTTCCTCCTTATAAATATTATAAATTTACCTATCACTATTTCTACAAAAGCCTCCCACCAAAATAATGAAAGGCTTTAATAACAAACCTACCTTTCACGAATATATAAAAACCTTTTAAAACATAATTTAAACGAATAACCACCCGTTCTACAGTGGTTATGATTTATTCCCACTCTTCTTTTTCTACCGTTCACTTCATCCAAAACCGTTCAAAATAAAGGTTTTTTGTTTTTTGTTTGTTGTGTGCTTGGAAATTCGTTCGATTTAAGCTCGTTTTAAATTTTTTTACCCATCCCAGTCCCAGTTTCAACTACTAAATTAATCTATAGTATCAAAATCAAACTCTTTCAAATCTTTATTGATTGTTTTGCCTTTATAATATCCATCAAAATTATATATAGTCTTTATGTTGTTTTCTTCTTGATATTCATAAAAGTAATCTTTATTTGCTTGTTTTTTTATGACTTGATTTTCAAAAATTATCCACTTCCCAAGAGTTTGATCTGTAGCTTCTTTAACACTACGCTCATACTCTGTTATATCTAAATCCTCACTAAATTTTCTACTTACAATATTAATAACTGCGTATTTTCCATAACGCAATGCATTTCCATATTTATCCATGCCATAATTTTCTTCTTGTTTTTCTATCTCTAATAAGTATTGATAGCAATAATATCCATAAACATATTTCTTGTAATCTTTTTCATTTTTAAAATATTGTTTAAAATTATTTTCTCTAAATAATACTATATCACTACTTTGTCTAGCTTTTTTTGCATCCCCACTTATACTAACAGCAATTCTCATAAAATTTGAAAGATCAATTATTTGTTTCTTCTCAATATAGTTCTTATTTATTCCTTCATAAAATTCCCCTTGTTTTCTATTTAAGAATAAACCAAAATCACGATAAATATTTTGTTGATAATTTACCAATAGCGCTTCATTTGATCTGCGATCCATTTCACTTACCACAGACTGTTCATTTGTCGCATGTGATAAATTTTCGATTAATTTTAATTTTTTTTGTTTGATATCTTCAGCATTCTCATTGTTTTGATCGTCGGCAATAAACGTAATTATTTTTACCAACACTTCTTTTTCATTAAATATACTGTAATTATCATTAAAAATACATTCTTCATATAAAGATGATAATGTAAAAGCTGTTTGTCCCCCATTTATAATTTGTGGATTCGTTATAATAAGTTGTGCTCGATCTTTTTTAGCAACCTGAGAATTTATCTGTGTATCATCTGATAGAATTGTTATTCCATTATTAAATAAAGCAAATTCGTTAGTCGACTTATTTTTTACTGTGTTAGCAATCTGTGGATTAACTTGGTTATTTTTTAAACCTAAAAAGCATCTCGGGTTATATTTTAAGACAGAATTTTTATATCTGTCTAAAATTTTAGCAATTTCAATAAGCGGAACAAATGTAACCAATATCTTACAATCACTTAATTCTGTGTTAACTGTATATCCTATTCTACCTTCATTGCCTTCTTTATTTGTAAGGGACAAGTTAATTCTAATTTCTTCTGCATTAAAAAAACATCCAGAAACTACAGGGAAAACCAGCTCTTTATAGCATCTCTCAAAATTAAATACATCGCCAGAAAACCCTCCTGTTAATCTTTTTATATTTTTACTTCTTTTTTCTTTTAAGTTTGCGAGTATTATAACTTTATATTTATATCTCCCAATATCTTCAACTTCTTGAATTTCTTTTTGCATTTTCAGTATTTTACTATTATATGAATTGCCATCTTCGTCAATTTCTTCACCTTCAATTACTCTATCTACATCCATTGAAAGCAATTCGTCATAATCTATTTCCTTATTCTCAAAATTTTTTTCATTGGTTCTAAATTTAGATTGAACAAACACAATTTCCTTTGATTCTTTATTTATATAGTATGCATCTATGCCACCATCATAAGAGTCATCTGTAATATAATGTTCTCTATCTTTAAATCCTTCGATTCCATACATACCCTTTAAAAACAAATGAATAAATGCCTTAGATCTTGCCTTATTTAATCCTTCAATATTAGTATCTTCTGGATGATAAGTTTTATATTCAATAGGTGCTTCCTTTCGTAATTCATCTAATATCTTAACCAATGTATCATATCTATTCATAACTCATCCTCCTAAACTCTTTCACTCAAATTATTATAAACATCCTCCAAAAATACACCCATAAGTTCTTTATTCATTCTGTCATTTTTCAATAACACAGAAAATAAATCCATATTTTGTTCATAACCTTCCATAAGTGCATCTTGAACAGCATCATAATATGCAAATCTAAAGTCACTAATAGTATTACTATTTGCACTGTCTTTAAGTCTTTTATTTTTTAGGAGTAAGTCTCTTACCTGAAGTACAGATTTTGTTGCAACATCAAAGTCAAAGTTTTTATTATATCTCAAATTAATTTCATCAATAATCTTTGATAATTTCTCCTTAACTTGTTCTTCAAAATAAACCTCATTAGGTGCAGGTGCTTTTATTTCAGGTTTTGATTCTATACTATTGTCATGTTTTCCTGTTTTCTTTTGTTTAAAATTCTCAACTGTTATTTTATCTGCTATATCAAAATCATTTCCCATTTTACCAATCTCTATCTCTTTTATTAGATATGACAGGAAATTGTATTTTTTGTGTAAATCAATATCTTGATATCTTGTTGCCTGAATCAAGAAACCATAGAATCTTAAAAATCTTCTTATTGTACTTCTTATTTCAAGTTTAATTAAATCATCATTTTTATCAATGATTCCCAAGCTCTTTCCAAAAAGTTTTTATTATATCTCAAATTAATTTCATCAATAATCTTTGATAATTTCTCCTTAACTTGTTCTTCAAAATAAACCTCATTAGGTGCAGGTGCTTTTATTTCAGGTTTTGATTCTATACTATTGTCATGTTTTCCTGTTTTCTTTTGTTTAAAATTCTCAACTGTTATTTTATCTGCTATATCAAAATCATTTCCCATTTTACCAATCTCTATCTCTTTTATTAGATATGACAGGAAATTGTATTTTTTGTGTAAATCAATATCTTGATATCTTGTTGCCTGAATCAAGAAACCATAGAATCTTAAAAATCTTCTTATTGTACTTCTTATTTCAAGTTTAATTAAATCATCATTTTTATCAATGATTCCCAAGCTCTTTCCAAGTAGAGACCACATTTTAGACTTATCTTTAGAATTACGCTTATCCTTGTATAAAAATCTATTAAATAATTCAATATCATCGTAATCCAAGAAATTATATTGAGACAATTGCTTTTCAACTTCTCTTATAGCTGACGGTGTTATAGTTTCTCCTAAAATGGTTTCTGTATAATATGGTTCAAACGCCTTTTGAATATCATCATATTCATTCTTAAAATCTATAACAAAAGTCTTTTTATCATACCCTGGGTATATTCGGTTCAGTCTTGAAAGTGTTTGAACTGCATTAACACCTCTTAATCTCTTATCAACATACATAGCACACAATTTAGGTTGATCAAATCCTGTTTGATACTTATTAGCGACCAGTAACACTTGATATAAATCGGTATCAAAAGCATCAACAAGTTTGCTTTCATCCATACCATTCATTACTGATTCTGTATATTCCTTACCATCTAAGGTTACTTTACCAGAAAATGCCACAAGTGCCTGTATCCCTGTATAATTGTGCTTATTGATATACTCGACAAATGCATTTTTATACTTTACTGCTGCCTGTCTTGATGAAGTGACTACCATAGCCTTAGCCCTACCATTTAATTCATGCATTACATTATATTTAAAATGTTCAATTATAATTTCTACCTTTTGAGAAATATTAGTGTCATGTAGTTCAATATATTTAACAATTTTTCTTTTAGCTGCAACAGTATCCAATTCTGGATCACTATCAACTATTTTGTTAACCTTAAAATATGTTTTATAAGTTACATAATTCTTCAACACATCGAGAATAAAGCCTTCTTCAATTGCTTGTTTCATTGAATATAAATCAAAAGAAGTCTTTTTTCCCTCACTATTCATACTTCCAAATAATTGAAGCGTTGTGAATTTAGGCGTTGCAGTAAATGCAATCATGGAAACATTATTTGGTTTACCACTTCTTTGTATTTCTTTTTCAATCTTGTCTTGTAGTGTCTCCTCTTCACCACTTTCATATCGAGGTATTTCTTCTGCAGCCATCAATTGTGAAGAAAGGGCATACGAGACAGATTCCATTGCTGTTCCGGAGGTGGATGAATGAGCCTCATCAATAATAATTGCGAACTTTTTTTCTCTTAAATTCTCAACAATATCCTTAATATACATGAACTTGTGTATTGTAGTAACTATTATTTTTGTATTACTATTGAGGGCTGATGCCAAGTCCTGTGATGTACATTTATCATCCATAACTTTAATAAGCCCATCTTTATGTTCAAGACCCATTACCGCATCTTGTAATTGTCTATCTACAACAATTCTGTCAGTTATCACACAAATAGTATCAAAAATAACCTCGTCCTTTGAATTATGAAGAGACGCTAATCTATGAGATAACCAAGCTATCGTATTTGTTTTACCACTTCCTGCAGAATGCTCAATTAGATAGTTTTTTGAAGTCTCCTTTATTTTTATATCATGAACTATTTTTCTAACCGCGTTAAACTGATGATATCTAGGGAAGATAAGAGTTTCAGATTTCTTATATCTACCTGTTCTATCATCTTTTTTCTTTTCTTTTTTTAAGTATATTATCTTATCAATCAAATAAAGTAACGTCTCTTTTGACAAGATATCTTCCCACATATATGAAACATCCAAGCCATTTTCATTGTGTGGATTCCCCTTGCCTGATTCAATCCCATATCCGGATCCCTTATTAAATGGTAAGAAAAATGTGGAACTTCCCTTTAATTGTGTAGTCATGTAAACTTCAAACAAGTCCATAGCAAAATTTACTATAGTGCCCGACTTAAATTTAAATAATCTAGTCTTAAAATCTCTTTCAAATTTGTATTGTCTAATTGCGTCCTCATAATTTTGACCACTTGTGTTACATTTTAGTTCAAAAGTCGCAATTGCTAAACCATTTAAGAAAATAACCAAATCAATTCTTTCATCTTTTTTATGATAAACCTCTTCCATTACAGAAAAAATATTCTTTCTGTAATTCTCTATAGCTTCTTTATTGAATGAAGTGGCAGGTTTTCTATACATTAGATTTAATTTAACGCCGGTATCCAACTCTATGCCATTTTTTAATACATCAATTAGACTTCTATAGTCTTTATTGATTTCATTATTCAAATAATTAATTATAGTTTCTTCAGTTTGCTCTCCATAAAGCCTTCGTAGTGCTTCAACTTCATCAGCTTGCGTATCATTTAGAAATTTAAATAAGATGTCCGTGTCCATAGCAAAACCGGCATTGAAATTCTTAGAATCCCTTCTAATATATCCATTTTCATTTTCAAGATATTCCAAAATTAGTTTTTGAAAATCTTCTTTTTCTCTAAGTTGCCCAGCTTTAATTGCCATAATCTACACCTCCAACACGCTTTTTACCTGTCACATATTCATAAATCAAACTCTTTCTATGTTCTTTCATTAGATCCAACTGCCTTTCTTTTTTTGAAATAATCGAATCTATTTCCGAGCATTTTTTGTCTAGAAAATCTGTGATTTTTAGCTGTTCATCATACATTGGAACTATAATCTTTAGATTCTTCAATAATTGTTGGCTTATATTTGGCTGCGTTCCACCAATAGCTATCATTAGCATTTGTTCTTTACTAGCTCTTAATAAATAAAATAAATAATTCGTGTGAAGGGAATCATCACCTTTCATAGAACAGCACGCCTGATTTGCATAAGCGTCTATCCTAGATATTGCTATATTGCCCACAGAAGCTCCATACATCGCTACAACCACAAATGGGGCTGTATACATTTTTAAAGTCTTTGTTGAGTTTAAAGCATATTTTGTTATTGTTTTTTCTGTTTCTTGTATATAGTAATTTTTATACAAATCTCCTGATTGAATCCAATTAAATTCACCGTCATAATTAAAACTATCACTCGAATCAGGGGTAGAGCCACTCCCAATCAAAGATAACTTATATTTAATTCTACTAATATCCCAATGTTTTGGTATATCACCTATCCACGCAATGCCACTATCCTTCATAGGAACATTCTTATCTAATCCTTTTGTAACAGTTTCTGTTATTAAAGATTTCTTATAATCCTTTAGCAGTCCAATTTGTTTTTCTATTTTTGACGTTATAGAATCTATTTCCGCACATTTTTTATCAAGGAATTCTGCAATTTTATTTTGTTCTGTTAAATTAGGTACTGCTATTTTAATCTCTCCCAATAAACTACGGCTTATCCTTTTCATTGTTGTTCCCCTAGAAATCAACTCAGCTTCTTTTGCATAGCCATCGGTGTTCATAATATACAATAAAAATTTTTTACTATATATATTATCCGGCCTTAAAATTACATTATCAACAGCGACAACATAAATAGGATACTTATCTGGAACAATACAAGCTCTACCAACAGGTAAATTTAATCTTGAAATCATTAAGTCGCCCGGATATACTTCTAAACATCTAAGTTTATCGAATGTTTCTTTAGAAATATAACTTTCTCCTTGCTCTTTATAGTAACCTTCGCCAACATTCCCAGATGTAAGATACCTAATACCTGATTCCAAAATATCCTTAGATTCAATCCAATCTCCATCTTTAAATAAACTTTTTATATTCGTTACCAATTGTTTGATTTTTTTTACTTTCCAATATTTAGGTATTTCTCCAATCCACTCTACTCCACTATCTTTATAGCTGTTCATTATTACACCTCACTTTTTAAAAGAACACTAATATCATTAGAAAGCTCTTTTTCAAGTTCCATAAATTCAAATAAAAGTTTATCTGAACTTTCCGGTGCTACATATTTATAAAAATATCTTGTGAATGGAATTTCTGCCCCTAGTTTTTCTTTGTTAGTATTAGATATTTTTTTATTTTCATCAAAATCATAAAAGTAAATTGCATCTGGTATATGTGGTAAAACCTCTTTAGCAAAGTATTCATCCACATCTTGTGACAGTTTTATAATTTCACTATCTTTTGTAGTCGAGTCTATCTTTACATTCCCTTTAGCATCTTTTTGTATAATGGCGTTTTTATCTATTTCAGATAACTCAAGACAGATGTTTCCCAATCTACTATCACTGTAGCCATCAACTTCTCTTATTATGGACTTAATTTTCTTTTCAAAAATAGAATAGTCCTCAAACTTATCTTCAGTTACATTTTCATTAAGAAGCTTTATAACTTCTTTTGTGAATTTTTGTCCTTTAATATATTTTTGATATTTCTTTTCCCCATCCTTATCTCTAGGATTCATTTCTAATAATTCTTCAAACTCCGCTTGATTAAAAATATTTGAATTATGAGAAAATAAATCACTATTTTCTAGTTTTTCTATTGACTCTAAATCAATCCTCCCTGTCCTTTGTAAAGGTTGATATACAACATACTCTTTATACAAAAATTCTTCATTAGGAAAAATCTTACTTTTTTCATTTTCTTTGAATTCAGCATATATTCTTGCTATTTCTTTTCTACTTTCTAAATCTATTTCCCTTCTCTTTTTACCGAGAGACTTTCTTAAAGGCTTATACATGTCAATGGCATTAATTAATTGAACTTTCCCTTTTCTATCAGATCTTTTATTTTTAGATATTACAAAAATATAAATTCCAATGTCAGTGTTATAAAAGAGTTGGTTTGGCAATGCAATAACAGCTTCAACATAATCATTTTCTAATAGCCATCTTCTAATTTGACTTTCTCCGCTTGTTGTTCCACCAGAAAACAAGGGAGAGCCATTCGTTATGATTGCCGCTCTTCCATCACTAGATAGCTTATTCACTGCGTGTTGCATAAATAAAAGCTGTGCATCCGTTGTTGCTGGAAGACCCGCACCGAATCGTCCATCAAATCCTTTTTTATATTCATCTTTAACAGCTTTCTCTTGCCCCTCTGGAGCATCTTTACCACCCCAAGGGGTTCCAAAAGGTGGATTCATAATTACAAATCTCATTTTTTGGCTTTCAAAACAGTCGTACTTAAGCGTATTTGCCGTCTTCTCTCCACCCTTAATATTTCTAATATCCTGTCCTTTTATAAGCATATCTGCAGCACAAACAGCATAAGAACTCTCTAAAATTTCTTGACCAAAAAGTCTAACATCTGCACTAGTATTTCTTCGTTTAATAAAATCATGCGTTGTCGAAAGCATCCCACCCGATCCACAGGCTGCGTCCAATACTGTGACTACCTTAGAATCTCCTGTTAAAATATCATCACAATTTTCTGCAAGCAAAATTTCAACCATTAAGCGAATTACTTCTCTTGGAGTATAGTGATCACCTGCATCAACATTTTCAGAATACCTTCTGATGATATCTTCGAAAATATATCCCATCTTATGGTTGTCTATAGTCTTTGGATTGAAATCAATTTCTGAAAATTTCTTTACAACACTATATAATCGGTTACTCTTATTCATTTTCTTAATCTGATTTTTTATTTCAAGATTATTCAAGATTTCTTTTACATTTTCAGAAAAAGCATCAATATAGCTATTGAAATTAGACTCAATATTATCACTATCATCCAGTAATTTTTTTAGCGAATATCTGCTTGTATTGTAAAATGGATACCCTGTTTCTTTCTCATAGAATTGAGCTGGTTTATTAGGATTTTTTTCATAATAATTGACTAACTTTTCTTTTGTTTCTTCCAAAGCACATTCAAAACGTCTAATAATCACCATGGGAATAATTACATCTTTATACTTCTCGGCTTCAAAAGAACCTCTAAGGGAATTGGCAATTGATAAAACCAAATTCACCTCTTTTGACACATCAATATGCTGCTCATCCATATAATACTCATTAATATTTTCTAAAAAAGCTCTTGTATTCTCACTCATTTTATTCTCCATTATTTCCAGCAGAAATGATTTCTGCAAATCTTTTTACGTGGTCATTACTTATTTTAGACTCTATGTCTATGGCTCTAAGAGCCCCATACAAACTAGGATTATTCATTACAATTTCACATATATCCGGTGGCGGTGTCCCTCGAATTCCTGAATATAAATAATCCATTCTCTCTCTATCTTTAGAATTTGGATTAAGCTCAATCATGACTTTTTTGTATATTTCAAAACTTGGAGCATTTATTCCATCTTCAATATATTTAAGGTTAGAGTTTGGCAAATCAATTCTTCTTGCAAGTTCTCGTTGACTAATTCCTATAGCTTCTCGAATTGACTTTATCTTTTTCCCTAGTTCTTCTTTCAATTCTTTTTTATCTTCTATTTCATGATTCAAAATGCTCCTCCTTTCTTATAATGTTCTATGTTCTGTAACACAAAACATTATATCACAAATTTATACATTTTCCATTTCTGAAATCAAGGGGACTGCTAATATTTTTTTAGCAGTCCCCTTGATTTCATCGCAGTTATTTATTAGGCTCTTTCTTCCTTTTCAGCAATAACAAGTATATATCCCCTTGCTCTTTTAAAATTTTATCAATAGTTTTTTTCTCTAAATTGCAATAGCAAATCAAACAGTGTCACAGAAAATCATGTAGCAAAAGAACCTGATTATCTTTATTCGGAACATAATTTAATCCAATTTTTATTCAAGCTCAATGACAGCATTGAAGTCAATATAAGACCTGTTACTGTAAATGATGAAAATCCTGAATATACTACCACAGGTATCTATTTTGGTAGTGAAGCTATTCTTAGAATTAGAGGCATGCTTGAACAATGGCAAAATGAAGGAAAAATACGAGAATAATGAAATTACAAAAGAAGCATTGGAGGATTGGAAGGCTAACTATCCTAACAGCCTGAAAAAAGATTATCTTCCCTTTGAGGAAAGCAATGTGAAGTTCTATAGAAGCGGTATCGGAGCAAAAGTTCCACCGGATATAAAATGAGCACAGAAAAAGCACATCACCGAAAGATTTCTATGATCTTAAAGTCATGTGCTTTGTTTCTAAGTTGTTCTACGATTTAGACAAACTGAGATTTGTTAACCTAAAATTACGTTCATAATGAAAATGCTAAATTGAATAGTAGCTAATTATATTGCCGATTATCTGTTTTCATCAAATAAAGGAAAAGATTTATAAATTCAGGATATTTTTCTTTATTTGTTTGAAACCATTCACTAAATATTTGTACCGCCTTGGCAGTATCAAATATATCTTTTGATGTTGGTAGACCTACTATTAATTGATTGCCTTCAACTAGTGCTATAAAACTTTCTTGATTGTTTTCATATTGAGTATTTTTCTCATATAATTCTGACAGCCTCAAAGATAGATGATCTATTTTATCTAATTGATCATCATAGAAGGATTTATCTATTACATTCTTTTGCAATGACGTTTCGAGAAGTTCGATTGCTTTATTCTTCTGTTCTGACTTTAAATAAGCAAGTGAAAGTCGATCAATAATATGTGGATTTGTATAATATGTTGATAAATTTTCTAGAATATATATTCTGTGGCATAAAGGAAGCATGCTAAATATTGTAAAAATATTTTCCTTGCCAAAATTATGCTCAGGTTCAAGGAAATACTTTACAAAAATATCTTCTACAATATGAATAGCGCTATTTATAATTTTTTGTAACTCTTCATCACTAACTTTTCCATTGAAATGTGAACCCTCTCCTCCAATTCTAAAAATTTCTTGAATATTTTCGCCAATCTTTTTATCATAGTTTTCTATTATAATTTTTATCTTCCTCCCCCAATTAACACCCTCATAAACTTCATTGGGTCTTAGACCTGCTATAATTTTATCTTTTAATAATAAATCTATAATACCCTCACTATACTGTCGTACGTTATTAGCACGAATCTTCGCTTTCTGATCATCATCCATAAACGTCTCAAAAACATCTAGAAAAGATTGATTAACTGGCATTAGCGGCAAATTATTTGTTTCACTTTTATCCATTTTTACTCCATTCATAATTAAATTTAATTATTTCTATAATAAATCACAAAGGGTTTTATAAACGGTTCAAAACAACTTAATAAACTCCAATTTTGTCACCCGCTATTTTCCAAAAAGCCTGCCACCAAAATGATGGAAGGCTTTCTAAACATTTTACCTACCTTATTGCCCTTCGGTCAATAAGTATCGCTCGCAGGCTCGCTTAATTCAACAACTCCCTTTTGAACCTACTTTTTCAACTTTTTAGTATCAAAATAGTATCACGAAGGCAGTTTTCATGCTTTCAAGTCGCTAAAACCTAGCATTTTCAATATCTCTATATCAGAAATATATTTGTTACTGTTACTCCCACTCAATCGTGCTCGGTGGTTTGGATGTGATATCGTAGACTACCCTGTTGACACCTTTAACTTCATTGCAGATTCTTCTGCTCATTTCTTCAAGGACTTCCCAGGGGAAACGGAAGTAGTCGGCAGTCATGCCGTCGGAGCTTGTGACAGCTCTGATGCCTACGGTGTAATCGTATGTTCTTTCATCGCCCATGACGCCTACGCTGCGGATTGCGGCGGGAAGTACGGCAAAGGACTGCCAGATTTCGTTATAGAGTCCTCTTTCTTTGATGACTTCTCTGACGATGGCATCTGCTTTACGGAGGATATCCAATCTTTCCGGGGTAATTTCACCGATGATACGGATTGCCAGTCCCGGACCAGGGAAAGGCTGGCGGTTGATGACGTCTTCGGGGAGTCCCAGTTCACGTCCCAGCTGGCGGACTTCGTCTTTGAAAAGTTCGCGGAGCGGTTCGATAAGCTCAAATTTCATATCTTTCGGGAGACCGCCTACATTGTGGTGGGATTTGATGGTTGCCGCTGTGGCGGTGCCGCTTTCCACCACATCGGGATAAAGCGTGCCCTGGACAAGGAATTTCACGTCTTCCAACTTGTTGGCTTCTTCCTGGAAGGTATGAATAAATTCAGCGCCGATGGTCTTACGTTTCTTTTCCGGTTCTGTCACACCTTTCAGAAGAGAAAGGAAATGCTGAGACGCATCTTTATGAATCAGTTTGATCTTGAATTTGTTCGTAAATGTATCTACCACCTGTTCCGCTTCGCCCTGCCGGAGGAATCCGTGATCTACAAATACGCAGGTCAGTTTGTCCCCAACCGCTTTATGGACAAGGACAGCGGCAACAGAAGAGTCCACACCGCCGGAAAGAGCGCAGAGGACATTATGATCGCCCACCTGCTGCCGGATATTGGCAACAGCGATGTCGATATAATTTTCCATAGACCAGCCGCCTTCACATTCGCAAATATGGAAAAGGAAATTCTTCAGCATCTGTGTGCCTTCAGCGGTATGGACCACTTCCGGATGGAACTGGACGGCATAGAAACGCCTTGCCTCATCAGCCATCGCCGCGGTAGGCGTCAATTCCGTATGTCCGATCAGGCCGAACCCGGCAGGCATATCGGTAACCGCATCGCCGTGGCTCATCCATACGGCAGTCTTTTCTGAAATGTTTTCAAAAAGCGGACAGCTTCCGTTCTTGGAAAATTCCGTATGGCCGTATTCATGTTTTTCCGGACTCGCAACCGTGCCGCCAAGGTCTTTTGCCATAAGCTGCATACCGTAGCAGATTCCCAGAATCGGTACGCCTGCCTTGAATACGCCTTCATCCAGCTGTGGGGCATTTTCCATATTTACACTGGCAGGGCCGCCGGAAAAGATAATGCCTTTCGGGTTGTGGGAAAGAATTTCTTCCGCCGGCTTATTGTACGGCAGAATTTCACAATATACGCCGCATTCGCGTACTCTTCTGGCAATCAGCTGCGCATACTGCCCGCCAAAGTCGATGATGATAACAGTCTCCTGGTGTTTCATTCCATTCCTCCTGTCGGAATTGATTCAAAATCTATGTAGCAAATTCCAAATTATTCGCCATATTATACCACAAAAAGCGCTTTCCTTTACAGTATTTCCTGTAAAAATAACAGATGTCCCCGCCATCAAAAAAGCCGTCATACCCATTTCGTGTATACGGCTTTCGTTTTTATTCAGCTTCCAAGAGAGGCAGTTCTTCAAGAAATACGATATCGTCACGCTTCGCTGCATCGCCTTCGGCAAGAATGGCAGCCTGGCAGCAGACTTGGGCGCCCGCTTTTTCCGCCAGTTCTTTCAAGGCTTTCATAGACCCGCCGGTACTGATGACATCGTCCACAAGAAGGACTTTCTTCCCGCGGATCAGCGCCACATCAGAGGCAGACAGGTACAGCTTCTGTTTTCCCATCGTAGTAATGGACTCGTCTTCTACACAGATAGGATCATCCATATACGCCTTGACCGACTTTCTCGCCACCAGGTACGTCTTCTGCCCCAGATTTCTTGCCAGTTCGGCAGCAAGAGGAATCCCTTTTGTCTCCGCCGTCATGACGTATTCGCAATCTTTCGGCACTTTCGCCGCCAAATCGCGGGCCGTGTTTTCCACAATTTCCACATCACCCAAAATGACAAATCCCGCAATCGCTACCTTGTCTGAAATATTCAGTACGGGAAGATGTCTCGTGCAGCCTGATACATGAAGTTCATAATATCTCTTAGCCATGGTACGCCTTTCGAAAAAAATACATCCTCCGCGCAGCCGTCAAATTTTGCGGGGAGGATTTATGCTTCCGGAAAATACTCCGTAGTGATTATACTATTTTCATTGGAAAAGAGCCAACTATTACAGGGATCTTATGTTACGTCGCTTTTCGAAATGATTTCCACCACCGGATGGGAGACGATGGAAATTTCGACCTGCTCGGTGATTTCCCCCTCTTTATTTTTCTGTGCATCTTCTTCCCTCTGTACGTTTCCTTTGACTTTCACTGCGGTCAGTTCCGTTTTTTCCTTTTCAGGAGAAACGGTCATCGGCGATTCGGCAGACGTTTCTTCCTTTCTCGATTCGTTTTTCTTTGCATCTGCCGCTGTCTCTTCCATCTCTGCCTTTACCGGCATTTCTATCGATGCGTTCTTTTTTACAGGATTTACTGCAGGTATCATGTCAGGTGATTTTATTTCCACCACTTTATCAGGCTCGGCTCGTTCCAGTTCCGGCATTTCCATGTCCGGCAATTTCACACTTTTCACGGATTTATTATTTTCCTGATTCTTCTCTTTTGTTTCCTTTTGCAGCTTTTCATATTCTTTCTGCCGCGCCGTTTCCGCCGCCTTTACTTTTCCGTCCCAAATCGCCGTAATTTGTCCCATGTATTTATCACGGCACTCTTCTTTTCCCATTTCTTTCCGAATCAGACGAACCGCTTCTTTCTCTGCCTGTGCAGCGTCTTCATTTACGGAATGCCAGCCGTCTTCCCCTGCAATCCATGCACCGCCATCATCAGTCATACGGAAATGGGCGGTAGACACGGTAGATATCCCTTTCTCCAACTTGAAGAAATTCACTTTTACAGCCAGGCCGTTTTTAAATAAATCTTCCACACTGATAGAAGTGAGATCCATAAACACGCCTGTATTCCCATCATTATCTATACCGCCGGTATTCAAAATCATCGGAATATTCGTATCTCCATGCAGATAAATCTCTTCCGCCGCCATGCTGCCGGACCACATCAAAAGTGTCATTAGTCCCAAAACAGCTGTCCTTACTTTTCTTCTTTTCATAGCCGCTCTCCGAAAATACAAATCCATTGCATGTTTTTCGTCTTGTGTTTATTTTAACAAATCTACGAGAATGAAAACAACTTTTCTATTTTTTAGTCTTTGAATTATCAAGTCAATAAAAAAGAGTCCTCCTCAAAAGAAAGACTCTCCTCGCCCGTCATACGCCAAGTTCGTCAAGCAGCTCTTCCGTCGCTTCCAAAGCTTCCCTTATTTCTCCACGCAGATCCGCTTCATCAGTAAGAAAACGGACTTCGGAAAGCACGCTGATAAGGTGTGCCACCTGCGTTGTTCTGCCTATAATAATCTTCTGCGACTCCGAATAATTCTTCCAGTCATTCCCGCTCTCACTTCGGATATCGCGGATATCCTTGATTCCGTCTGTCAGATAATCTGACAAATCAAGAAGGGCATCCTGTGCCTGGCGGGCTTCTCTTCTTACATCCTGCATACGGCAGCACAGCTTCTTTACCTGCTGCTGGAATTTCTGCAGCCGCCCGCTCATTTCTTTCAATGCATCCACATCACCTTCACTTTCAGAAGGAAGCACATCCAGTTCCGGAACCACAGCATACTGGTCTATGACGCCCGCACCAAAACCGATGGCATCCATACCGCCGGACAGATTCATCAGTCCCATCGCTTTGGATGACAGCGCTTCCAGTTCCCTCCAGTTTCTCCGTTCCTTATTAAAATGCTCCAATCCGGTCAGTGTGTCGCAGTCATGAAAATCAATATTTTTAATTTCAGAAAATTCTTTGGTAAATTTTTTCATATCCCCTGCCATGAGAGTGATACGGACACGGTCCAGTTCTCCCAATTCATCTTCCGCACGTACTTTTGCACGGTATATCCTTTTTGCCGCCCGCTTTTTCGCACGCTCAATCTCTTCATTAATGCTTTGCGGATGTCCGCCTTTACCGCTGATCGTATTGGAAATCATGCGCAGTATAAATGCAATAGACATATTGCCTCCCTGTTTATAAAAACAACTACATGCATAAAGTATAGCATACTTATAGAAAAGAATTTATGCAAAACTGTATTTCCCCATAATAAAACTGACCTCCTCAAATCAGTTTTTATCTAACTTTTGGTGGTCAGTTCGTCAGGCAATCTTAATTATCATGCATCACGTTTCAGGAGTTCATCCTGTGCTTTTTTTATCGCGCTGCGGCTCTGTTTATCCACATGTCCCGCGCCATCCATCAGATTCCGGAAAAGAAGCGTAATAAGCTGGGCTACCTGTATCGCTCTTCCGATCTGCATCTTCTGCGCCAAAGTATAAAGTTTCCAGTCACCGCCGGACTGCATCTGGATCCGCTCCAGGCTGTCTACGCCATCAGCAAAGTAATCAGCGAGATCATTCAGCGCGTCCCCTCTTTCACGGGCACACTCGGTAATATCCAGCAAGCGGGAACAAACTTCACGGACAGAATCCTGAAAGGCATGCAGCTTTTTAATCATCTGCAGGCAATATTCCTTATCACCCGCATTGAACTTCCTATTATCAATTTCAATGGGTGCCACATCCGTATATGTTTCCAACACGCCAAATCCGAGAGACATGGGCGTGTACGCCGTAGAGCTGACCGTCGACATATGCTCTATCTTCTTGGCCATTTCCATGACTTCATGAATCCGGTTTCCATCTTCCAGAAAATCTTCAATGCCAATCAGCCCCCTGCAGTCCTCCAGGTTCAAATTGCGGATTTTACCGAGAGACTTGGTAAAACGCCTCATATTGTCATTGGCCGCCGCCACTTTTGCCTTATCCATCTCCCCAAGCTCATACTGCGCCCGTTCCCGAAGCCGGGCAACACGTCTCCTTGATCGGCGCACTGCTTTCTGCAATTCTCCGTTCATATCAGGAATTACGCCATACTTTTCCGCATCGCCTTTTGCCACAGCTTCCAGAATCTGAAATATATACGTGATGGTCATCTGACATCTCCCTCTGCCGTTCTCTGGCAACGATTATTTTTAATATTATACCATGTTTTAAAGGACAAAACCGTCCGCTTATCTATGATTTCGGGCAAAACCCATAATAAAATTTATATATAATATCTTACTTGAGAAGTTTATACACCTCTTTGGAATACCTTTTATTTCAGCACCATAAATAATTTGTTTCCTGCCTATATTCATCATGTAGTTGAGTTCCTGTTTTTTTGTCGAAAATTTCGGAGCGTGTATTGGATGCGTTTGCTGTGTCGTAGCTGATTTCTTTATTTGCTTTTCCTTTTGTGGCAGTGATAATGCCGTCTGCTATGGCTGCGTTTAAACTGAAACCCAAAACAAAAATATATTAAAATATTTATACATGAAATATACTCCCACTAATATCGTCATAACTGAAAGGAAAATTGTTTGTCGTTGAATTTTAATAACATCACTTTTATTGTCACTTGTAAACTCCGAAAATAATACATAAAGGTAATATTTTACAGCAATAAAAACCGTCCATAATATGAAAATTACTCCCCCTATTTTCCCTTTTGTATCATATATAGCAGTTTCACCCATAAGGCTCAAAATATTAGTACCATAGGACAATACAAAAATTAAGCCCAAAAAAACTAATAATAGCCACATACAAATAAATACTCCATATTTCCCTATATTCTGAGTGATTTTTTCCTTATGCCTATGTATATCCTCCCACACGAAACACACCATAGTAATAAAAGTTAGGATTACTACTACTATTCCGAAATAAAAGGAGATATCTACAACTTTCATTTTGCCCTCTCCTATTCTTTTGCCAAGATCTGAATCAGTTCACTATCAAATTGTTCCTAATTACAAGTATTTTACTTTGATTCCTGTCCGCACAGCATATAGGGCTTTCAGTTATCTATCTTCCACTTCTCCTATCCTTTTTATAGGAGCAGCTGTGGTTGATGCTTATAAACATGGTTTTGAATAAAATAGATTACCGTAGATATTCCCCAAATACATATTATATACGTTATAGATGCAGAAATAATCCCATCACTTTTGTATATAACCCTTACAGCATTATCAACAAAATCAAATAGGATAAATAGCAAATTAGTATATGACCTTTGTATATTCACAGGAAAAGCAATAATCAAAAGTCCTGCATAAAATAAAAGAAAGGTTTTAACATACCGTATAGCTCCTGATTTAGTGAGCAATAACGGTCCTCTGTTACAAAAACAAATGATAAAAGAGTATAGAGTACTTATTACCCCAAACATAATTAATGCTGCCTTATATGAAAAGAACATAGTCTGCAGAAATACAAATGCTGACGGACAGAAAATAAAAGAGAAAAGCAATTCTGAAACATATAATATGGCAAGTTTATGAAAATGATCATGTATTCTCATTGCTTACGCGCCTCCACAATCAATTAATTATCTTTCTCCAGATTATAACCTTGTGCTTCAAGGTTATAATCTGGAGAAAGAAATTCCATCCCTTCTTCCATTATTTATCGATACCACTCAGCGACAGTTTTCACATGGCCTTTCCGTCTAGCCGACTCTCTTTACGGAAGCGGCTGTGTCTCTTGCCGTATTGACGGCCGCTCCGCCTAAGGATATGGTAAGGCCGTTCTTCTTGTATTCTATATTTTACAAGGAATCTAAAGCTTCTTTTATGTTATCAGGATTAAATCCATCTTTAATCCATCGCTTGGGATAAAACTGCCGAAAATATCGTCCTTCCTCCCCCTTTCCGGATATCTTTAATTGCCGGAAAATCTCCTGATCTTTTTCATCCATATCATATAAATGATACTTTATACTTAATTCATTTTTATCATATTGTTTTTGTAAACAATCAAGTGTATTTTCAAATCCACTGGTTCGCTCCTTTGGAACAGTATCATAATATGCACTATTTATAACTTTATCTATATGTCCCACAAAAGGAAGAACATTAATTTTGCTATATCCTGATACTCCATAAATATATAAATAAGGTGAGTAAAAAACATGAGAAAAACACCATGGTTCTACTGCTGTACCTGCTTTTTTATCTTGATAAGTCGACAAGTAAGCCTGATAACGAAAAAATCCATAAGACTCATATCCATCCATATATATTACATCCGCAGATAACTTCCATCCTCCCCACAACACAAATAAAATAAATACTGCGATTATGACTTCCCCAGTATGATATTTTTTCATAGTTATCTCCCTGACAATAATTCCAACAACTCTATAGTCATATCATAAGTAGTCTTCCACAGTAAACTCTGGATATGAGCCTATTATAACGACGCTTTTATCATTCTCCCATTTTTTATCTGATTACGATCATAATTACTTCTTGGTAAAATTTTATATGTATCATTCCAATTGCTAAGATAATGATAGGATACAACAATCAACGCATCCTCACCCAAAATATAAATTTTCTGGTCTTTTCCTTTATATCCTCTACATCTGTACTAGATAATCTATTATTTCCTTCAAAAATTTTCATTGTGGTCTGGATAATCTGATATTGCTCTTTCGCAAAACTTTTTATAGTTTCTTTCCCGGTAACTCCATAAGATAAATACAGAGCATCACAATTAGACCTAATTCCACTCCAAAACTATTTTTTCACTTTTTATTCTCCTGCCATAATATATCTGTTTCTATTGGGAAAGTAGCTTTAAATCCATATGATTCCAATATTCTTTCTTCCCTAAATAAATGCATGACAATATTGATTATTTCTCAGCCCTTATTTTATGCCAAACACGATCCATCTCTTTTTCCTGTTCCTTTTCTTTCTCTTCCGGCACTCTTCTTAAAAAACTTTCCTTCCATAAACTATGCAAAATTTCTATCTCATCCGGTGTAAACTCATTAATATCTGCCAGTACAGAGTACCGATTTCCATATAATGCTTCCTTTTTATCTATCTCACAACATTTAGTTTTGAGTCTCTTTCCTAACGTTAATGCTTCATTATAATATTGTCGAATTTTTTCTCCATGCCCGGTAATCACAATAAAATTATCTCTTCCATATGCATAGAATACATCATCCTTAATATTCCAGTCACTAATAGACCCTATTTCTATTAAATTATTTACATCAATAACTCCATCGTTATAGGGTGACCAATAAAATGGTGAATAATAAACAGCTCTTCCTTTATGTGGATCCATAAACATGATTTGGAAACCAAGTTGTTCTTCTTTGGTGAAATCAGAATAAGTCAAGACTCTTTCTTTATCTGCAAGCTTATAGGATTCTTCCGGTATATGCTGTATAGGTTGTATGACATCTGTATGCATATTATTATCTTTTATAAATACCTTTTCTCTTCCTGTTTCCATATCATACACGACATATTCACCCTCACCCAAAGCATAAATTTTATTATTAATTAGACATACCGCAACGGTTCGCTTGGTAATAATTCTCTCCTTTTTCGTATCCACTAATAAATAATTCCCTTTTAAAACACGAATTCGAGTTTCACAAAACCAATCTATTGTATTAAAGCTATCATTAAGTTCCTGATTCATCTTAGTTAACCACGTGTCCATATATGTAATTCCAGCATAGCAGAGTAGAATCCCCAATGCGTAGAATGCTATCCTTTTTAAGTTTAATTCTTTTATCCTTGACATATGTTACTCCTCATTACTTTCCCCAAAGCGAGAAAATGTTCTATGTACATAAAGTATCCACATAAATGGTTTTAGTTTCCCCGCTTGCATTGATAACGCTTTTCGAATCTATCATGACGCTTATATTTCCTGAATGAGTGCCGGCCGGTAAAAATGAAGAATTATCAAATATCTTATTTGTTTTTGAATCTGATCTAATATCTACTGTAAAATCAACATATTGATCTCGAATCCCACTTGCACGTACTCTACTAATTGCATCTCCCAGTGCATTAGTATAATTAATCGAAGCATAATAGTATCCACAAAAGGAGAATTTTGATTAATTACAAATGTCCTATCTTCAATTAAAGTCATTTGACTCCCATACTTTTGCTGAATTTCATAATCACTTATTGCAGACATTTCTGAAGCAATTCCAGCACCTCCCGGATAGGCATTGGCTAAATTCATAAAATAATCTTTTTCTTTTATCACGCCTTTTTCTATTGCATCTTCTATTTCCTCTTTAGAATATGCTCCGTTTCCGGGGTACTGCTCACGTTCCTCCTCTTTTTGCTCCCATAATTCTTCTTCAGAGCGCTCTAATTGTGTAAGCAAATACTCATTCCACTTCGTTCCCATCTGGGAGATGTAGGCGCCTGTGTGTTCGCTCCCTCCTGTCATCTTGGACAGGATTCCTCCAAAGGCGGCGGAGATGTTCTGTACGGTATCGGGATGCTTGTTTATCCAGTCTTTCCCTTTGGTCTTTTTCAGGTATTCTATGGCATATTCGTTGGCTCCTCCTGCTATCAGGCCGCTTAGGGCGCTTCCTCCGCTCTTGGCTCCGGTGATGGCTCCCAGCATTCCAAGGAGGGCTGCCTTTTCGGTGGACCCGTCTTTCCATCCATTGTGGGAGGCTATCTCATGGATGGTCCGGTTCCCGACTATCCCCAGTTCTTCCAACAGTCGTTTTCTTTCTTCTACTTTTGTTTTGTCGAAGATTTCTTTAAGTTTGTTTAAGCTGTCTTCTGTGTTCCTGTTCAGTTTCTCTATGTCCTGCTTCTGGTTTTCTTTGTCCGTGATGGTTATGGTTCCTTTGGATATGGCCGATCTCGTAGTTGTTCCTGCTTTTCCTTTGACGGGGATGGTCGGTACATAGCCCAGTCCTAAGGGGTTGAGTTTGTATACGGCATGGGTGGATACGGTGATTCCGCTTGCTTTTGTTTTATATTCTGCTTTGTTGTCTATGTTTTCCCATGTCAAAGTACCGGTGGTGATCCGGTTCTTTTCTTTTTCTGCCTGGCTGTCTATGACGGCTCCTTTGAGGCGGGGAGTGTTTTTGACTTGGATGTCATATCTTTCTTTTCCTGCGTAGATACCTGTCTGTTTTGTGACGTTGGTATGGAGTTGATCCTTTTCCAACAAAACTTATCCCTTAAAAAAACAAGTCAATACTCCCATAATCATGAATATACTACACCCTACTACAACCAATTTTGTATCAAACTTTCTCTTTTCAATAGCTGGATATATTCTTTCTAGCATTTGCGGAGTAGAATGTCGAACAATAATATTCAGCCTCTCATAATCAAAAATCCAGAAAATAATTCCACTCCCTCCTATACAAATGCTTCCTAAAAATAATCGTAATATAGGCATGGAAGCAAAAGAAAAAAATATATAAATGGAAGTAGGAAAAATTAATGAGATAATGACCTTTAGGATAATAACTTTAATATTGGTCTGAAAACTTAACCCCTCAAAATGAATCTTTTTAAGAATCCAAATAATACTAGTTATGCTATAAATTAAAACTATTGCTATATCTATCATAATATTCACTCACCTTATTATTTTTCTCTAATCCATTTCATCTTTTAATTCTTCCACATATTGCTCATCACTTTTTTCCCGTTCCCCATTATTCAATAAAGGTGCTATAACTTCCTTATATTCATTTAAAAATACTGCGCCACTCCCACCAATTATTGCACCTATATAACCACGAGTTTTAAGCGTTAACCATGATAATCCTATCGTTCCATAAATATCTACCAACACTCTATCTCTCGCGCCCTGTATTCCATACTTATCAATGTTTGCGTCATTGGCTATATCCCACGGTAGGGTAAGTGTATCGCCAATAATTGTTTCTCTTCCCAGATATTTGGCAACTTTTGTATTGATTCCGCTTGCCATTGCACTTTCAAATAGGGGTTCTCCATGTGCACGTGTTGCTGTAACTAATACCGGCTCAAAAAGACTTCCTCCTTCTTTCACTGTAAATGGTCTGCCTGTTTTTAAATCCCAATATGTACCAGGCGTTGATATTGGTGAATATCTTTGTCTTTCATCTATGGCTTCCCAGTCTTTTTGTAATCGTTTCTTCTCTTCTTCTGTCTTTGTGTTTTTCATATCGTATCGTATCTTTCTTTTCCTGTGTAGACTCCACTTTATTGTAAGGACACGAAACATATTATTTATTGACTAAATATTACTAAATACTAAATATTGATAAATAATAAAAACAGCATTATAGAAATCAGAATAAAAAAAGCCCCGCAAGCCTTTTTTATTTCATCCATTTCTATATTGTTCACTTTGTTATATTTCCATTTTGTATAAATTATTATCGTATTCCACCATAAAACTACGCAACCTAAGTACAAATACACTAAATTCTTGATCCAATCATCTATTCCTATCCGATCAGATAAAACGACACATCCTATGCCAATGATAAGCCCTGCGCTAGTCAAGAAAAAACTAGACGGCGCATTTTCCACAATAATTCGCTCCTTTTCTGACATATATAATTTTAAAAAGACCATCCTAAAAAGTAATATTCCTATAAATACGAGTATCAAATCATATTCTATACTTCCTAAAAAATGATTCATTTCCCCGTCTCCCATTTAGTATTTTGTTCATCTTCTTTGTTCTCTAAAGCTTCCAACTTTTACTTAGAGGCCTCAACTCCATAGGTTGCAGTTCCCCCCCCGCCAGTACGCCAGCAGCAATTGCCCCAGTAGGTCCTGCAAATCCACCAATCACAGCAGCACCACCGCCAGCTACTATTGGCAATACATCCAAAATATCTGCTCTAAATGCATTGTATGGGGATTTAAATCTTTCGTGGTTTTCCTGTATTCCGTATAGATAAAACGCACCTGCTACAAGAGGACTGGCTTTCTTCACAAGGTTTTTCCCAATTGCCTCCGCTTCTTTTCGTGTCAGGTAGGGATATTCGCTTTCCATCCAGTTCGCCGCGCTCCAGCTTACTATTCCTTCCGCCGCGATTTCTTTGGATTTATCCATGGCTGCTTTGTTTAGCACTTCTTTATATCCGTTATGCTTTTCAAGGATGACTTGTCCGGGCAGGTCTCCTTTTTTTATTGTACTCAGGTCTATATAGGTACCTGTTCCTTGTTTCCTCAGCCATTCTTCGTTCTGCTCAGCATCGATTTGCAGCCATTTATTCATATACTTTAGCTTCTTCTAGTTAATTAGGCAGAACACAAATTAATAATCCTATAAAAATTATTACACCAAAACCTACCATTCCCAGATCAAATCGGAATTTTTTCTTTTTTAAAATTCTTTCTACCTCTTCTCTTTTCCGCTCATTATAATTAATGAGTACTTTTTTTATTTCTAAAAACAATACATAAGATAGTATTTCATTTGTTAATAAAAAACTTGTGCTTAAGATTATACGCATTTTATTATCTGCCGAAAAAGAAAAAAATATGTATAAACTTGCAGGAACTACTAATAACATCAAAAACTTTATAATAACAATCTTATAATTTGTCGGGGCGGAGATTGAATCTAATCTGATGCCTTTGCACATCCATATTCCTCCAGCAACAACATACAATATGCATATTAATATATCTATCATAAGTCCCTCCAACAATATCTTAATCTATCTCTCTATTTATATTTTCAATATATTCATTATTCTCCTTTTCCCTTTCTATTGTCGTTAACGGCGGTGCCACAAAATCTTTAAATTCTGTGATAATCACCGCTGATGCTAATCCTGATAATGTACCACCCAAACTACCTCCAGTCAAAGCAGTAGCACTAACCACCACTAAATTCCCATAAACATCAATACCAATCCGCCTTTTAGCTCCTTGTACCCCATACTTATTGACATCTGCGTCTTGTGCTATATCCCACGGCAAGGTAAGTGCGTCTCCGATAACGGTTTCTCTTCCCAGATACTTGGCAACTTTTGTATTAATTCCGCTTGCCATCGCACTTTCAAATATAGTTTCTCCATGTGCACGTGTTGCTGTAACTAATACTGGCTCAAAAAGACTTCCTCCTTCTTTCACCGTAAATGGTCTGCCCGTCTTTAAATCCCAATATGTACCGGGCGTTGATATTGGTGCATACCTTTGTCTTTCATCTATGGCTTCCCAGTATTTTCGTAATCGTTTCTCCTCTTCTTCTGTTTTTGCGTTTCTCATGTCTTCCAGATATTGTTCATATTGTTCATGGGTAAGGTAGTTGAATGTTGTCGCCTGATGGGCTATGGCTGCTCCTGTTTTCCCTCCTGCCAGGTATCCTATAGCAGCGCTTGCCATTTTATGGACTTCCGGGTCTTTGATTTTTCCCAGTTCTTTTTGCAGGAGGGCATTTAGTCCTGCTCCTGTCAGTCCTTTTGTCATTCCTGCTCCCGCTTCTCTGGATACTAAGGCTCCCATGATTCCGTGCATGGCGATTCGGTTGGTTCCGTTTTCGCTCCATTTCTTTGCTTCTTTTTCGTATTTCTCCGCCAGTATACTGTTATTCTCTTTTCTGGCTTTTTCTGCTTTTTTGTACAGTTCGTTTTCTTTGTGCCCTGCTATATCTCCTATGAGGCGGTATCCTACTTGGGAAAGGATGTTCACATATTCCTGTTTTTCTTCTATTTTCTTTTTGTCGAAGATTTCGGAGAGTGTGTTAAGCGCGTTTGCTGTGTCGTGGCTGATTTCTTTGTCTGTTTTTTCTTTTGTGGTGGTGATGATGCTGTCTGCTATGGCTGCATAGGTGATGCTTCCTGCCTTTCATAGGGAGTAATCTAAAATCTTATTAAGAACTATAATATGAATAAAATCATCGCAAGTAATATTATTCCACCTCCAACAAAACTGGCAATCGACTTTTGATATAACATTGAAGATTTTTGAATAATATGATTACCATCTTTTTCTTTTTCCATTTCGAGTCTAAGAAAAAGTCCATTAATTATCCCTCCTGTCCCCATTAAAAATCCACCTATTATGGCAAACTGAGAGCTTAATATTCCCATAATATGACCAAACACAAATAGCCCTCCAAATATAAGCAATAAAAATGGTATTAATTTGTAAAATATTCCAGATATCCCCCAACTATTTTTTCTTTTTATACTCACATATACCATTCTTACTAACAACAAAGGAATACAAATTAATATTATCCAGATACGAGGGTCAAATACATTAACTCTGATCATTTCTACCAAGAATTCCATTTACTTCTTTTTCCCCCCCGGTAATACTTTCTTACCTTCTCTTCTTTTATATATCCTCTCGTATAATCTCCAAATGCACCTGCACTATGCACACATACAAATAGAATCGTTACAAATAAATTATTAGAGCCATGACCAATAACGCTATACTAGATCCCCAAAAACTTTTTATTAAGAATTTATACTTTTCTATTTCCATTTTAGAAAAGTGCATACCTTCCTCTTTTAATAAACTTTTCACATACCACCCTCCCATGAATCCACCAAAAATCACCACAGAAAACACCTTTATTACCCAATCACCTTTGATTATATTAGAAACCCCTCCCAACGTAATTATTGAGCTCGCAAACAATGGTACCATTGTCATAACATATAAGGTTTTTGTTAATCGTTTCCATTTTTTACATGTTTTTATATAGAAATATATAGCTTTTATCATTGAAATAATGGTACAACACAAAAGCACCATAAACTTGGCAATAGCCCAGAATCCACCGGCAATTAGTACATTCATCTATTCTTTACCTCCTGGTAATACTTTCTAACTTCCTCTTCTTTATTAGTTGGTGTCTCTGCTTTTATATATTCTTTCGTATAATATCCAAGCACACCGCCAACAAGTCCAAACACAGCCGGCATTCCAAATGCAACACCACCACTCCCTAACGCTGTTCCAAAAATAACCGGCGCTAAATCAGCAGTTATAACTTTATATCTATTCCATCCGCTATACAATCTGCTGTCCTTTTGAATATCCTTAAGTGCCATACCAATCCCCACCTTACCTTTAGTGTTTGTATGGTTTTGACCCAGATATCGTAACGTTTTCCTATTCTAATTCTTTATCCAGGAATAAAAAACATTAATATCGGTATCAATATCATTACTCCTGCAATAAAACTGACCCATGCTTCATATTTCATCCTCTTTCTTACATTCTCCACCTTCTTCATTTCCATAACTGCAAACATCCCATTAATCACACTCCCAACCCCCATAAGTATCCCACCAATCACATTGGCGCAAAAATCCACCAAATCAAGTACATGTGCAAATACCAATCCGCCTCCTAATAAAAATACCCATATAGGTACCATATTCAATACAATCTCTTTTCGTCTCCAATCATGTCTTTTCTGTATGCAACTATAAATACTCCCTGCAAACAGTAGTGGAATACAAATTAAAACCACCCACATACGCCAATCATATATATTTATTAGGCTTTGATGTAATATTTTCTCCATTTACTTTTTTACCTCCCGATATAACAATCGGACCTCTTTCTCTTTATCGGTTAGTATTTTCTTCACCAACATGGATACGTTATTAATACAATAACCATTAACCCAATACCTCCTATCCAAAGACCTTTTTCCGCAAACCCATATTTCTCTAATTCTTGTTTTGAAAAGTGCATTGCATAGCGTTTTCTCAATGTTCTAACAAAAATACCACCCACAATTGTACCTATAATTATCATACAAACAGCTATACTGCCCCAATTCATCGTAAGTGTTCCAGTAACACCACCTATGATGACTATATTCCCTCCCAAATATAGGCTTATGAATAAAATATATAATAATTTGACTTGCATACTCCAAAACTCATGTTGCTTCATATAAAACTGCATACTTTTTACTATAAAAATTACAATCATACATAAAAAGATCGTCAATTTTATAGTTGCCCCAAAACTATCAAGAATAAAGTTTTCCATTACCTCTTTACCTCCTGATAATACTTTCTAACTTCTTCTTTATCAGTAGGGATTCTTGCTTTTACATATTCCTTAAAGTAATCTCCACCTATTCCTCCAAGAATTCCGTCTGCAGCCGGCACCCCAAATATGGAACCAGCACCACCACCAGCTATCCCCGCAATGATCAGTGTTAAATCAGCTCCCCAAGCACGATATCTGTTCCATCCGCTATACAGTCTGCTGTCCTTTTGGATATCGTTAAGTGCCATGCCGATCCCTACCACTCCTTCTGCTTTGAAGGAGATTTTAGAGGCGGTTCCTCCATATCCATAGTATTCGCTCAGTGTTTTTGGCAGTTCGGTCATTTTATCTACTACACATTTTTCATAATACATAATTACAAATATATGATCATCATCAAAAAGAATAATATAATACTCCCTCCAAAAAGGCATCTTTGAGAAATCTCATATCTTCTTAACTCTTCTTTTGTATATTCAACTCCTTTATTCATAGTTAATTCTCTCATAAACATTCCCCCAACAATCCCATCAATAACCATCATAATTATTACTATCACATCCCAATCCTTCACTAATATTCCAATAACACCCATAATTACAATGATTGCTTCTGCTGCAAATAACCCCATACTTAAAACATAAAAAACTTTAGTAAGAATATTCCAACTTTTATGTTTTTCCTGATATATACTCACCGTTTTGATAATAAAGATAATACTTCCACACAACAATAAAATGAACTTTATACTAAGTAAATTCTTATACGTAATAAAGGCATTCATTTGCGTCTTACCTCACTATATGTTTTTCTCACCTCTATCTCCTTATCAGTAGGTATTCCAGTCTTTGCATATTCCTTAACATAATCTCCAACTGTACCTCCCACAAGTCCACTAACAACTGGTATACCACCACCCGTACCCAAAATACCTCCCATCGTTCCACACATGAGGAGACCCCAAATGATTATTTTCATTGGTCATTTTTATTTCCGGGAGGACGGAAGAATTGATTGCTTTATAAGCTTGGTTAATTTCTATCCTTTTCCAGCATTACAAACAATTACAAATAGATTATTAAAAACATAAGCAGTAATACTATGCCAGTCAAAAAAAATCCTTTCCCCAAGAATTTATACTTTTCCAACTCCTTTTTTGATAAATAAATATAATCATTTTTTAGTAACTCTTTTACAAAAATTCCTCCTGAAACTTGACTAAATATTAGCATAGAAAGGGATCCTGCATCCCAATAATTTCTGATTAAACCAACCACACCACATAAACCGATAATTAAACTCAACAAAAATGATCCTACCATCATAATATAGAATATCTGTGTTATTTTTTTCCATTTTTTACATGTTTTTATATAGAAATATAGAGATTTTATTATTAAAATAACAGTACAACACAGAAGCACCATAAATTTTGCAATAGACCAGAATCTACCGGCAATTAGTACATTCATCTATTCTTTACCTCCTGGTAATACTGTCTAACTTCCTCTTCTTTATTAGTTGGTGTCTCTGCTTTTATATATTCTTTCGTATAATCTCCAAATGCACCTGCACTATGCACACATACAAACAGAATCGTTACAAATAAATTATTAGAGCCATGACCAATAACGCTATACTAGACCCCCAAATGCTTTTTATTAAGAATTTATACTTTTCTATTTCCATTTCAGAAAGGTTCACGCTCTCATCTTTTAGTAAACTTTTCACATACCATCCTCCTATGAATCCACCAAAAATCATCATAGAAAACACCTTTATTACCCAATCACCTTTGATTATATTAGAAACCCCTCCCAACGTAATTATTAAACTTGCAAAAAACGGTACCACTGTCATAACATATAAAGTTTTTGTTAATCGTTTCCATTTTTTGACTGTGTTTACATAGAAATATATAGCTTTTATCATTGAAACAATGGTACAACACAAAAGTACCATAAATTTTGCAATAGCCCAGAATCCACCGGCAATTAGTACATTCATCTATTCTTTACCTCCTGGTAATACTTTCTAACTTCCTCTTCTTTATTAGTTGGTGTCTCTGCTTTTATATATTCTTTCGTATAATATCCAAGCACACCGCCAACAAGTCCAAACACAGCCGGCATTCCAAATGCAACACCACCACTCCCTAACGCTGTTCCAAAGATAACCGGCGCTAAATCAGCTCCCTACACCTTATATCTATTTCATCCACTATACAGTCTGCTGTCCTTGGGATACCGGAAGAATTGATTACTTTATAATTTTTATCGACATCTGCCTGGATCCCCGGTAAACGGACGGCGGGATGTTTCCAGTCCACTCCTAATTTCAGGTACCGGTTATATTCTTTGAACAGGCTAACGGCACTGTCTTGTGTAAAGCCTTCTTGTTTCAGGTAGGCGATTCCTTTGTTGTAAGAGTTCGTATTTTCTGCGTAAATGAATCCTGAGATTCCTTTTTCCGGTCCCTTGGTACGGTCTCCTGTCAGGCTTCCTGCGACTGCTCCTAAAGCGGTGCTGATGGCTCGTACGATATCGGGGTGGGTGTCCATTCAGTCTCTTCCTTTTGCTTTTCCCATGTACACCAAGGCAAATTCGTTCACGCTTCCCGATATGGCTCTTGCCAATGCATTCCCTCCGCCCACGGTTTCTGTCAGTGTGCCTATGACTCCATGGAGCAGGAGTTTTTCCGTGGAGCCTTCTTTCCATCCATAGTGGTCTGCCGCTTCATGGGTGCTTTGGTTACCCACTATGTTCATCATGTGGATAAGTTCCTGTTTTTCTTCTACTTTTGTCTTGTTGAAGATTTCTTTGGGTTTGTTTAGGCTGTTTAATAATAAATATATTAATCTGGCATAATCCCAACTAATAGCGCAATAAAGGCAATTATACCAAAACAAATTATTCCAAGTTGAATTCTAAACTTTCTTTTTTCAAGAATATGTTTAACATCTTTTTCTCTATTATCAATATTACTTTCCACAATTGCTTTACTCATTTCGTTAAATAACAGCTGGGTCTCTATCAAGTACAAAAGCATCACGCTCGCACCCAAAAATATTCGTACCCTCTCACTATTATAAAAATAAATATATATAAAAATTTCTAATGGCACTACCAACCATATTAAAAATTTCAGAACGATAATTTTCCAGTTTGTTGGAGCAGATATCATCTCTATTTCTACCTTTTTTAAAACCCATTTGGCTCCGACAAAAATATAAACTATACATATTAATGTATCTATCATATGCATTCCTTCCTCCGCTCTAATCAACTTCTTTCTGCATATTCTTTATCTCTTTTATCCTTTTCCTCATATGTTATCGGCAGGGAGGAGTTTCATGGATACGTCCAGGGAGCTGACGCGTTTCATCTGTTCCACCCCTGCTCCAGGTGGCGGATGTTCAGGATGTCTCCTTCTTTGATGGGAAATGCGTTTTCCCATAGGATGACGGCGCTGTCTTTCCCGTAGATGATTTTATGCAGCCTGCCGAACTTTTCTCCCTGCCCCGATAAAATAATTTCGTTTATTCTAAATACTGGCTCAAGGGCAGCACCTTGCGTCTCTTCTTTTTCATTCAGGCTGCTTCCTATATTTTCTACACGGGGCATGCACAGCCGTTCCTGCCGATCTTCTTCTCTCTGCCGCGCTTCTTCCAGCCGCTCCTCTCCTGTGTAATTTAAAACGGGAGCAGCTGATACCGCTCCCGTCATCATGGTTAAAAAATAAAGGCTGTTACGATTTTCCCCTGCATGATCGTTCTCCCAAAGTAATATTTCAAATGTTTTTCTTATTTCCAATTATAGTTTACACAGAAGGCATTGTAAATGTTTTCTTTGCTGCCCCTCTCCGCTTCAATTTCCTGCTGCACCTTTTGCCAGCATGACGGAGAGATCTTCTTTTTCTTCCTGCATATCCGTCTCCTTTGCCGCCGCTTTCGCCAGATCATCAATGGCGTAAACGAGGGGTTCTTTTCCTTCATCGGGAGTAAGGAGCATCATCACATCTATATGGTCATTTTCACGGAAGAAATACGCTCTGCCGTAAAAGGGCAGGATGAGTCCATCGGAATCAAAGGTAATTTTCGCGCCCATCGTATAGAGATAGGCTTCGTCGGCTGTCAGTTTGCGATACGGCTCGAAATCGGACAGGGTGATTTTCACGCCTTCTCCTAATTCTCCCACCACGTTCTTTGCCCAGTTCTTCATTACCTCTTCCGCCCCTTTGCGCAGAGGCGAGTCCTCATCCAGAAAGGCGCGGTTCATGCGGGAAAGGCTTCTCCATTCTTTTACCGTCAGGTATTCCCGGAAGAACGGTTTCAATGTATCCGCTCCCGCAGGAGGCAGCTTGGCGGTGACAATGTAGCCGTAAGCGAATTTTCGGCTTTTTTGAAGCATGACGGAAAGCTGCCCCATGTGATAGGGATAGGTGAAATTGTGGAACTTCAATTCCTGCTGTTCAGGGATATCCTGATAGGTAAACGCAGGCGGCAGATGTGCTTTCGCAATGGACTGCAAGTTATAAGCAGACGCGCCGCCGGAAATACAGAGAGCCGTCATAAAGACTGCCGCCGTTTTCTTCCAACTCATGTGCTGCTCCTTTCCAGTCCGTAAAAGGCATAAAGTAAATTTTTCCCGATTTTTTCCGCCGCCGTATGGCTTCCCTGTACGATAATGAGATAATACATGCCGCCCTGCCTGTACAGATTCGTATAGACCCACATCGGATAGGACAGATGTCTTTCATCGGAAATAATCACCCGCGCTTCCTGAGTCCAGCGATAGGTGCCGTCATGATTTTTATAGGCATGCCACGGTGAAAAAGAAACCAGTTCCGCCTGCAGCTTCTGCCCTTTGATTTCATCCAAACGGCTGTTCAGCATCCGCTGATATTCTTCTATGCTGATTTTCGGCAGGCCGAAGAGGGAGTGCGGCCGTGTCGCATCTTCATGGAATGCGCGCTCCCAAAACCGGGCAGCCTTTTCCCGTTTCCCATGGAAGAAGGCTTCTTCCGTTCCTTTCACAACAGAGACGGAAGCGGAATAGGTGCCGCGGATATCGGATTTCCTGATCTGGTACAGATGAAGGGAGTCGTAAGGGTACGGCGCCCGGTCAGGGTACATGTCCATTCCCGGAGGCGTGGTGAGGAAGTACATCACTGCCGCCCAATCTGTTTTTCCGTAATCTTTCCGGTGTCCCGATTTCTTAAATATGGTTTCCGCACGGCTGCCCCCTCCGTCGGTAATCTGCACGTCTTCCCCGAAAAACAGTTTCCCCAGTCCGTCGATGACGAGATCCTCCGCATCCGCGTAAAGACAGCCTGCCAGAATGAAAGCGGACAGAGCCGCCATGATTTTTTTGAACATGGAATTCTCCTGTAATATATCATTTATCTTTTCATTGTAAGGAATCAGAGATATTTTCTCAAGTCAGGCATTTCTGTCTCCCACAAAAAATATCCCGCTATGGATTACACAGCGGGATATTTTATTTAAATACTTATTGCACGTCAGCTTGCCCATCAGCGGTTTCCGCCGTCCGGGGTTCCGCGTTATGCTGCACGGAGAGCCTGCGGTAGCGGGCAAGCCCCGTACCTGCCGGAATCAGCTTGCCGATAATGACGTTTTCTTTGAGGCCGAGAAGCGGATCCACTTTCCCTTTGATTGCCGCTTCCGTAAGAACTCTGGTGGTTTCCTGGAAAGAAGCCGCCGAGAGGAAGGAATCTGTCGCCAGCGCTGCTTTCGTCGTACCGAGAAGCAGGTTCTCACCCACCGCCGGTTTCTTTCCTTCATCTTCCAGATGTTCGTTCATGACGCGGTAAGCCACGATGTCCACTGTCTGTCCCGGAAGCCATTCGGAATCTCCGGGGTCATCGATTTTGATCTTGCGGAGCATCTGATGGACGATGATTTCAATGTGCTTGTCATTGATTTCAACACCCTGTGAGCGGTAAACTTTCTGCACTTCCTTGACGATATAGTTCTGGGTCGCCTGTACGCCGAGGACACGGAGAATATCGTGGGGATTGATATTCCCTTCAATGAGGCGAGTACCTGCTTCGATCTCATCGCCTTCATTGACGGAAATCCTCTTTCCGAACGGAATCTTGTAGGTATCGGATGTCTCTTCATTGGTCACGGTAACAATCTTGATATTCGCATTTTCCGGAGAGTCTTCAATTGTGACTTTGCCGGCGATATTGGAGATGATCGCGTTGCCTTTCGGCTTGCGCGCCTCAAACAATTCTTCGACACGGGGCAGACCCTGGGTAATATCTTCTGCCGTTGCGACACCGCCCGTATGGAACGTACGCATGGTCAGCTGGGTGCCCGGTTCGCCGATGGACTGTGCGGCGATGATGCCTACCGATTCGCCGATTTCCACATGGCGGCCTGTTGCCAGGTTCCTGCCATAGCACTTCGCGCATACGCCGTGTTCAGAATGGCAGGTCAGAATGGAACGGACTTTCAGACGGTCATAATGCTTTTCAATTTCAGCAGCCTGGTCGTCAGTGATTTCTTCATTCTTCGCGGCAATGATTTCTCCCGTTTCCGGATTCACCACATCTTCCAGCGGGCAGCGGCCGGCGATACGGTCAGCCAGAGACTCGATGAGACCCCCGGCTTCCGTAATTTTGCGGACTTCTACGCCTTCCGTGCCTTCCATGCGTACGGAAATCACCGGAATATCGGCAGCCAAAAGTTTTTCAGCCGCTTCCGCCGTAAGGACGGTTCCCTGCGCCAGCACTTCTTCTCCTTTGCGGTTCAGAGCCGGTGTTTCCAATTTCTTTTCAAAGAAGCGGACTGTCACATGATGTTTCACGATACTCTTGTATTCCGCCACGACATCCTCCACACCGAAGGTAACGGTTTTCGGTTCGCCCGCTTCTCCTTCCGCTGTGGGAACGGTAACAACAACGGAATCAACGAGGAAACGATTCATAAGGGCCACATCGGACGCATCCAGTGTTTTCCCCTTCACAAGGAGAATTTCCCCGCTGCGCCGGTTCATGACGTCTTCTTCGAGAATGGAACCGTCCAATTCAGCGCGGTGGACATTGTAACGGCTGCGGACAGCCGCCTTGGAAACCAGTTTATTCCATTCACGATCGAAATTGAGTGTCTGCACATCGCAGTCTTCTTCCCGAATGATGACATCCTGGGAAACATCGACAAGGCGGCGTGTGAGGTAACCGGAGTCTGCTGTACGGAGAGCCGTATCGGCAAGACCCTTGCGGGCGCCGTGGGAAGACGTAAAGTAGTCAAGGACGGTCAGCCCTTCACGGAAGTTTGCCTTAACAGGCAATTCTACCGTTTTACCGGATGTATCGGCAATCAGGCCGCGCATCCCCGCCAGCTGGCGGATCTGGTTATCGTTACCGCGGGCGCCGGACTGGGCCATCATGGTGAGCGGATTCATTTTCGTCATGGACGCTTTCATCGCTTCACCGACATCATTGGTCGCTTTTTCCCAAATTTTAACGACTTTCCTGTATCTTTCGTCATCCGTCATCAGGCCGCGGCGGAAATATTCCTTGATTTTTTCAATCTGCGCTTCACTTGCGGACAGGATATCATTTTTGGCTTCCGGTACGGCCACGTCATAAATGCCGATAGAAATGCCGGAAACAAGGGCATAATGGAATCCGAGTGATTTAATGGAGTCCAGGAGATCTCCTGTTTCTTTGAAACCCAGCTTCTTGAAGCAGTCATTGACAAGTTTGCCCATCTGCTTCTTGCCGATGGTAATACCGAGACCTTCTTTTCCATCAGGACGTTTATAGAAGAAGCGGAGAGGTTCGGGAATGGCATAGTTGAAAATCAGGCGCCCCGGGGTCGTGATGACAAGACCGTGCCCCGGTATGTCCACTTTAATGAAATCATGGATCTGTACCCGGTTCAGTGCATAGGCCAGCATGACTTCATCGTAATTGGTAAAGGCGTGGAATTTCGAGGGGTCAAGCGCGTCTTCCTCTTCCTTGCTTTCTTTTACAATGGTCAGATAGTATGATCCCAGAATCATATCCTGGGAAGGAATGGCGACAGGTTTGCCGTCTTTCGTAGACAGGATATTGTTGATGGAAAGCATGAGCGTTCTCGCTTCCGCCTGCGCTTCCACGGACAGAGGCAGATGGCACGCCATCTGATCGCCGTCAAAGTCCGCATTGTAACCCGGGCAGACAAGGGGATGCAGTTTGATCGCCCTGCCTTCCCACAGGATCGGTTCAAACGCCTGGATGCCGAGACGGTGGAGTGTCGGAGCGCGGTTCAGAAGTACGGGATGTTCTTTAATAACATCGCCAAGGACGTCCCAGACTTCAGGGGACAGCTTGTCCACTTTTTTCCGTGCCGATTTCAGATTGCTCGCCAAACCGCGGGCAATCAGTTCATGCATGATGAACGGTTTGAAAAGTTCGATTGCCATTTCTTTCGGCAGGCCGCACTGGTACATTTTCAGTTCAGGACCGACTACGATAACAGAACGGCCGGAATAATCGACACGTTTCCCCAAAAGGTTCTGGCGGAAACGGCCCTGCTTGCCTTTCAGCATATCGGAAAGGGATTTCAGGGGACGGTTTCCCGGGCCGCTGACCGCTCTGCCGCGGCGGCCGTTATCTATGAGGGCATCGACAGCTTCCTGCAGCATACGTTTTTCATTTCTGACGATGATTTCAGGCGCGCCCATGTCCATCAGTCTTTTCAGACGGTTATTTCTGTTGATGACACGGCGGTAAAGGTCGTTCAGGTCGCTCGTGGCAAAACGCCCGCCGTCAAGCTGCACCATCGGGCGGAGGTCCGGCGGTATAACGGGCAGCACGGTGAGGATCATCCATTCCGGCTTATTGCCCGATTTACGGAAAGCTTCCACTTCTTCCAGCCGGCGGATGCTGCGGACTTTGCGCTGGTTGCTGCTGCTGTCCACATCTTCGCGAAGCTGTTTTTCCAAGGCTTCCAGATCCAGCTGGCGGAGAAGCTTCTGAATAGCTTCCGCCCCCATCTGCGCCTCAAAAGAACCGGCGCCGTATTCCTGGACGGCCTGCTGGTATTCCTGTTCATTTAAAACCTGCTTGTCCAGAAGCTTTGTTTCGCCTTTATCTATTACAATGTAGGCGGCAAAATAAAGGACTCTTTCCAGCTGGCGGGGGGACACATCGAGAATGAGGCCGATACGGCTCGGCGTCCCCTTGAAATACCAGATGTGAGATACCGGGCAGGCCAGATCAATATGACCCATGCGTTCACGGCGTACTTTGGAGCTTGTCACTTCCACGCCGCACTTATCGCAGACCGTGCCCTTATAACGCATTTTTTTATACTTGCCGCACTTGCATTCCCAGTCTTTCGTCGGTCCGAAAATCTTTTCACAGAAAAGACCGTCCGGTTCTGCTTTCAGTGTACGGTAGTTGATTGTTTCCGGCTTCGTTACTTCTCCGTGAGACCATAATCTGATCGTTTCCGGAGACGCAATACCGATTTTCATGGAGTCAAATTCATTTACGTCTAACAATTGCTCAGTGCTCCTTTCCGGAAATCAGGCATCCGGGTCATCGACAAGACCCGCTTCAGTTTCTATATCAGTTTCAGTAAAAGCCGCTTCTTCATTTGCAGGAGCCGCCGCTTCCGCTTCCAGCGTATCATTGAAAGAAGCCGTATCATCTGCCGGCACTTCTTTCCCTTCTCCGGCCATGCTGGATTCCATGGCATTTCTGGCTGCGGAAACGGAATCCTCACCTTCCATAGCCGCTTTCACTTCGTCTTTATGCCAGCGTTCGCCGCTATTGGAAGGTTCCAGATCGCTTTCGTCCAGCTCTTTCATGACAACTTCCTCTTTGTCTTCATTCAGGACGCGGACATCCAACCCGATGGATTGGAGTTCTTTCATAAGAACCTTAAAGGATTCGGGAACACCGGGGCTCGGAATGTTTTCGCCTTTGACGATTTTTTCATAAGCTTTGACACGGCCGATGACATCATCAGATTTTACCGTCAGGATTTCCTGCAAGGTGTACGCGGCGCCATATGCTTCCAGTGCCCAGACTTCCATTTCACCGAAACGCTGTCCGCCGAACTGCGCCTTGCCGCCGAGCGGCTGCTGGGTCACAAGGGAGTACGGGCCGGTAGAACGGGCATGGATCTTATCATCGACAAGATGATGGAGTTTCAGCATGTATTTCCAGCCGATCGTCACCTGTCCGTCCAGCTTCTCGCCAGTACGTCCGTCATAAAGATCGGATTTCGCATTGACCGGAAGTCCTGCAGCGGCAAGGGTGGCAGCCAGGTCTTCATCGCGGCAGCCGTCAAATACAGGGGTCGCGATGTGGACACCGGATTCTGTCGATTCGGGCATGCCGTAGGTGTCAAAATCATAGCCTGCTTCACGGAGCCGCTTTTCAAGCGCTTTCGCCTTTACGGGATCTGTCTTGGCTTCCTTGATTTCTTCGCCGAGCATATGGCAGGCCCAGGACAAATGAATTTCCAGGATCTGCCCGATATTCATTCGCGAAGGAACGCCGAGGGGGTTCAGCACCAAATCGACAGGACGTCCGTCCGGAGTAAAGGGCATATCTTCAACAGGCAGGATGCGGGAGCATACGCACTTATTGCCGTGGCGCCCCGCCATTTTGTCGCCTTCACGGAGTTTCCGTTTCTGCGCAACATAAACGCGGACGAGCTTATTTACGCCCGGCGCCAGTTCATCGCCGTTTTCACGGGTAAATTCCTTGACGTCGACCACTTTCCCGAATTCTCCATGCGGCACACGGAGGGAGGTATCACGGACTTCTCTTTCCTTATCGCCGAAAATGGCACGAAGAAGACGTTCTTCCGGAGTCAGTTCCGTTTCCCCTTTCGGCGTTACTTTGCCGACAAGGATATCGCCGGGACGTACATCGGCGCCGATACGGATAATACCGTTTTCATCAAGATTTTTCAAAGCGTCGTCGCTGACGGATGCCAGCTCTCTTGTGATCTCTTCTTCGCCCAGCTTCGTATCACGGGCATCACATTCGTATTCTTCAATATGGATAGAGGTGTACAGGTCATCTTTGCAGAGACGTTCAGAAATGAGCACGGCGTCTTCATGGTTATATCCTTCCCAGGATACGAACGCCACAAGCACGTTGTGTCCGAGAGCCAGCTCGCCTCCGTCGGTGGACATGCCGTCCGCCAGTGTCTGCCCGGCTTCGACTTTGTCCCCTTTGTATACGATGGGATGCTGGTTGATGCAGGTGCTCTGGTTGGACCGGAGGAACTTAATTAGGTCATAAGTATCATATTCGCCGTTATCCGCGCGGACGATGATCTGTTTCCCGTTGACAGAGGCAACCACGCCTGACCGTTTTGCAAGAACGCAGACACCGGAGTCCTGGCCGGCTACCCATTCCATACCCGTGCCTACAAGAGGCGCTTCCGGGCGGAGGAGCGGTACCGCCTGCCTCTGCATGTTGGCGCCCATGAGCGCACGGTTCGTATCATCATGTTCAAGGAACGGAATAAGAGACGTACCGATAGAAACAACCTGTTTCGGGGAAACGTCCATGAGATCCACTTCTTCAGGAGAAGCTTCCAGAACATCAGGACCGCGGCGGCAAGCCACATACCGGTTCAGGAACGCGCCGGTATCCGACAGCGGCTCGCTGGCCTGGGCAATAACTTTATTTTCTTCAATGTCAGCCGTCACATAGAGACATTCATTGGTCACTTCGTGGGTCTTCGGGTTAATCCGGCGGTACGGCGTTTCAATCAGGCCGTACTTGTTGACAATCCCGTAATTGGACAGCGAGGAAATAAGTCCGATATTCGGGCCTTCCGGCGTTTCTACGGGGCACATACGCCCATAATGGGAATAATGCACGTCGCGGACTTCAAACCCTGCACGTTCACGAGACAGCCCTCCCGGTCCCAAAGCGGACAGACGGCGCTTATGCGTCAGCTCCGCCAATGGGTTCGTCTGATCCATAAACTGGGACAGCTGGGAACTGCCGAAGAATTCCTTGATGGCTGCCACGACAGGACGGATATTGACGAGCGCCTGGGCGGTCATCTTGTCCTGATCCTGGGTAGTCATTCTTTCGCGAACCACACGTTCCATACGGGACAAGCCGATGCGGAACTGGTTCTGGAGCAGTTCGCCGACGCAGCGGACACGGCGGTTGCCGAGATGATCGATATCATCCTGGCGTCCATAGCCCTGGATCATATTCAAAAGATAGTCTACCGCCGCGATAATATCCGCGCGGTCAAGAATCCGATAGCCGTCATCGCGCATCCCATTGGAGCAGATCACCTTGACAGGTGTTCCGTCCTCTTTCTGGGTCATGACTTCCACCATTTCTACCTTGCTGAACACGCCGCTCTTCTTCAGGATCGCGATGGCTTCCTCGTCGATAAGAGCATTCCCCTGGATAATAATTTCACCGGTTTCCGTATCCACGATAGGCCCTTCCGTACGGTGGCCCTTGAGACGGTTTTCCCAGGAGAGCTTCTTATTCAGCTTGTAACGTCCGACCTTCGCCAGATCATAACGGCGGGGATCATAAAAGAAGTTGCGGAGCAGGGTCGTTCCGCTTTCTTCTGTCGCCGGTTCGCCGGGACGGAGCTTTTTATAAATAGCGATGAGTGCTTCTTTTGTATTCTGCGTTTCATCCTTCTTGAGCGTCTCTTCGATATGGATATCATTATTGAAAAGCTCCATGATTTCTTCATTGGAAGAGAACCCCAGCGCACGGATGAGGTACGTCACGGGCATCTTGCGGTTACGGTCGATACGGACGGAAACAACGCCGTTGGCATCGGTTTCCAGTTCGATCCACGCGCCGCGGTTCGGAATGAGCTGGGCGGAATAGATTTCCTTCCCGAAAGTGTCCATTTCCTTTTTGTAGTATACGCCGGGAGAGCGGACAAGCTGGGAAACAATAACACGTTCGGCGCCATTGATAATAAATGTGCCTGTATCCGTCATAATCGGGAAATCGCCCATGAAAAGATCATGTTCCTTGATTTCGCCGGTTTCCTTATTGACGAGCTGGACTTTGACCTGCAGCGGAGCGGAATAAGTAGCATCTCTCGTCTTGCATTCATCGATGCTGTACTTTTCTTTCTTGAAATAGTATTCGCCGAAATGCAGCGCCCATTTATGAGCACTATCCTCGATAGGAGAAATATCCGCAAATACATCCCTCAGCCCTTCTTTACAGAACCATTCGTAAGATTTGGTCTGCAAATCGAGCAGATGGGGCATCCCCAGAACTTCCTGAGCTCTGGCGTAGGTATATCTTTTCTTAGTACCTACCTGGACGGGTCTGAACATTTTGCTGTTAGGCATTCCACGCCTCACCCTTTCCTTCCATATAAAATCTAAATTTCCAACACATGGGAACAGGGATGAAAAGGGGACAAGGCCAAGGAAACACCGATTAAGCCACAAAATATCCTGTACTTCATCAGTGTTCCCGATTTGAGCCGGGCTCCTCTTTTCTCCGCGAGCCTTCTCACTATATATAAATAGAGACTGTAAAACATAATTTTACACGAGCGAAAAACATTCTGCAATATAAATCCATTTTCACCTAAAATGTTTTTTCTATATCTTTCTATAAAAATATTTTAGTTATAGATAAAAACTTATTTGCTATTGAAATATTTTATTTTAATATTTCCCTCTTGCTTTTCCCTGTAAAATATGCTACCGATTTATTCTATCATTTAATTTTCTCTATTGCAACAAAACCCGTTCCTCTATGAAGGCTTAAGAAAATGATCCATAAAAAAACTCCCCCGTAGCAGAGAGAGTTTTCGTTTTCTACAATTCGTTCCATCACCAATCAGTCTTCCATGATCTCAAAGTCGTCTTTCCCGACACCGCAGAGCGGGCACTTGAAATCGTCAGGCAGATCTTCCCACTTGGTTCCCGGGGCAATTCCATTATCCGGATCGCCTAAAGCCTCATCATAAATCCATCCGCAAACTTTGCATACATACTTCTTCATCCTTATTCTCCTCTCCACAGTCCGTGCAAATTGCAATACTCATACGTCGCTACAACTTCATCCCCTTCGGCAAGAACGAAATCAGCCACCGGTTTCATGCCCGGTTTCAGATCCATCTGCTGGCTTCCGTTCTTCGTTTCCAGAACAATCCAGGTGATATAGTGGCTTTCCAGCATGGGATGCTCTACAGCACCGACTGCCACATGCACTTTCGATCCGTCTTTCGTGATAACGGGAACATGCTTCTCACCGGCAGCATCTGTGGTATTGGGAATCAATTCTTCAATCTCCGCATTCCTGCAGAACATGTCTTCCCCGCTCTCTCCAAGAACAGCGACTGCTTTGCCGCACTTTTTACAGCGATAAAATTTCATCATCCGCTCCTCTCCCAGGCATCCGCCTGTCAAATTTTCTTTTTCAGGATTCTTCCTGAAATACTCCATCCGTATTATATCACCGCTTTCAGGAAACTTCCCCTCCTTTTCCCATCTTTTTCTGAATCCCCACGCAGAAAGGGTTCTCTCCGTCAGGAAAGAACCCTTTTGCATTTCTATTTCCGCTTTACCTCTTATTCAATCACCATGAGAAGGTCACCCGATTCGATACGGCTGCCCGCCTTCACGTGAATTTCACTCACAATGCCGTCTACAGGAGAAGTAATCGTCGTTTCCATCTTCATAGCTTCTGTGACAATCACCGGCTCGCCCTTCTTCACATGCCCGCCTTTTTCTGCAAGCACTTTCACGACGGATCCAGACAGGGTCGCTCCGACCTCGCCGGGAATATCTTTGTCCGCTTTCCTTGCGGTCACTGCGGATTCCGCCACATGCCTGTCATGAATTTTAATTTCACGGGGCATGCCGTTCAGCTCAAACTGGATACGGCGGTTTCCTTCCCCATCAGGTTTCGTGATCCCGTCAAGACGGATAAGGAGCATCTTTCCTTCTTCTATATTCACACGAATTTCCTCGCCCGGTTTCATCCCAAAGAAGAAAGTCGGCGTATCAAGGACGGACAGGTCACCATACTGATGATAGCGATCCATATAGTCACCGAAAACTTTCGGGTAAATGCAGTAAGAAGAAACATCTTCTTCCCGCGTAGACATATGCTTGCCCTTCATTTCCGCTTTCACTGCAGCGAAGTCCACATCCTGCGGATGAGATTCCAAATGAGGTTCTTCCCCGCGCAAAATAATCTTCTGCAGTTCTTCCGGGAATCCGCCATAAGGAACACCCAGTTTCCCATCGAAGAAATCAACCACGGACTGCGGGAAATCGAGGGTTGCGCCTTTCGCATAAACATCTTCTTCCGTCAGATTATTCTGCACCATGAAGAGTGCCATATCACCAACCACCTTAGACGACGGCGTTACTTTGATAATATCGCCGAACATCATGTTCACCTTGGCATACATGCGGCAGACTTCCGGCCAGCGATCCCCCAATCCCACCGCGGTTGCCTGCTGGCGGAGATTGGAGAACTGCCCTCCCGGCATTTCATGCTGGAAAAGCGTAGTATTCGGACTTGCCATCCGGCTGTCCACCCCCGCGTAGTAGGGACGGATACCCTGCCAGTAGCGGTCAATCGTTTCCAAAGCTTCGATATCCAGTTTCGGCTGGCGGGGATTGTTCTGGAGCGCATAGTACAGCGCCGTCATGGACGGCTGGCTCGTACCGTTTGAAAGCGCGCCTGTCGCCACATCGACAATATCCACGCCGGCTTCCGCCGCCTTTGCATAGCTGTACAGCGTCAGCCCGCCGCCTTCATGGCTGTGGAGATGAATCGGAAGATCAACGGCATCTTTTAATGCGGCCACGAGAGCGTATGCCGCTTCCGGTTTCAAAAGCCCCGCCATATCCTTGACAGCGATCAGATTGGCACCGGCATTCTGCATTTCCTTCGCCAGATCCGTATAATATTTCAAAGAATATTTCTGCCGCTTCGGATCCATGATATCCCCGGTGTAGCAGAAGCACGCTTCTGCCAGCTTGCCCTTCTTGCGGACTTCATCAATGGAAATCGTCATGTGGCTCAGCTGGTTCAGGCAGTCAAAGATGCGGAACACGTCAATCCCATTATCTGCCGCCTCATCAATGAAATGGCGGACCACATTTTCAGGATAATTCGTATACCCTACCGTATTCGCGCCGCGGGTAAGCATCTGGAAAAGGATATTCGGCGCTGCTTTACGCATCTGGCGGAGCCGTTCCCAGGGACTTTCGTCAAGGAAACGATAGGCCACATCAAATGTCGCGCCGCCCCAGTTTTCAAAAGAGAAGAGCTGGGGCACATGGCATGCGGTGTAACGGATCGCGTTCATGATATCATATGTCCTCACACGGGTCGCCAGAAGCGACTGGTGGGCATCACGATATGTCGTGTCCATAATCATCAGTTCTTTCTGATCCATGATCCATTTGGAAAATTTTTCCGGCCCCAATTCTTCCAGCATCTGCCTTGTACCGCGGGGCATTGTTTCCCCTTCTGCAAAAAGAGGCGCTACCGGAGTGAAATCAGGCTTTTCCTTCGCACCCGCCCCGGCATAGCCGTTGACAGTGATATCCCCGATATAGTGGAGCAGCTTCGTACCGCGGTCACTGATTGCTTCAGGTTCATCAAGAAGCTGCGGATGGCGGTCGATGTAATTGACATCACAGAGACCTTCCTGAAAATCCTTCGTGCGGAGCATATTCTGAAGGAAATATATATTTGTCTTCACACCGCTGATACGGAATTCATCAAGGCAGCGGAGCATTTTGTATATCGTATCCTTCGCGTGGAGCGAGTGGGCCGTTACTTTGACCAGGAGTGAATCATAGTAAGGAGTAATCACCGCTCCCGTATACGCCGTACCCGCATCCAGGCGGATACCGGGCCCGCCGCCGGAACGGTAGGCAATGATCTTGCCCGTATCAGGCATGAAGCCGTTCTGCGGATCTTCTGTCGTGATGCGGCACTGGATCGCCACACCCTTGAACCAGATCATCGGCTGCAGACCGATTGCCACCTCCGGACTGTCCACCGAATAGCCTTCGGCAATGAGAATCTGTGTCTTCACGATATCCACATCGGTAATCATTTCCGTTACCGTATGTTCCACCTGCACACGGGGATTCACTTCAATGAAATAGAAATGCTCTTCATCCTGATCCACAAGGAACTCCACCGTCCCCGCATTGAGGTAATTGACATTCTTCATCAATTTGACGGCGGCACTGCAGATATCATCGCGCAGCTTCTTCGGAAGCGACCAGGCAGGCGCCATTTCAATAACTTTCTGATGGCGGCGCTGGATAGAGCAGTCACGTTCAAACAGATGAATGACATGTCCCGCTTCATCACCGAAAATCTGCACCTCGATGTGCTTCGGATTCATGATACATTTTTCCACATACACCTCATCGCTGCCGAAAGCCATTTTCGCTTCCGACTTCGCGCGGTGATACGCCTCCTCCAGATCTTCCATGCGGTCCACATTCCGCATACCCCGTCCGCCGCCGCCATTGACCGCTTTAATCATGACAGGGAAACCGTATTTCTCGGCAAAAGCTCTGACCTCATCAAAGCTTTCCACAGCACCGTTTGTGCCGGGAATCATGGGAATCTGCGCCTTTTCCGCCTGGATACGGGCATTTACCTTGTCACCGAACATGATCAGATGTTCCACACGCGGCCCGATGAAAATAAGTCCTTCTTCCTGACAGCGTTTCGCCAGCTCCGCATTTTCCGCAAGAAATCCGTAGCCGGGATGGACAGCATCCACATGATGCTCCTTACAGATACGGATAATATCCTCTATATCCAGGTAAGCATCAATCGGCTTATCTCCTTCCCCTACCAGGTACGCTTCATCAGCACGGTTCCGGTGAAGAGACAGTACATCCTCTTTGGAATAAACAGCCACCGTCCTGATGCCCAGCTCACTGCAGGCACGGAACACACGGATAGCGATCTCGCCCCGGTTAGCTACCAAGACCTTCTGGATTTTTCTCATAAGCAACTCCCCCTATGTGTCGATTGCATTCTTTCAGATGAAAAGCGCATATATATTTTTATTGTACTCAGCGCCGATGTACATTTCAATAGAAAACCACCGATTACAGAAATAAAACGCCTGCGCCGGCAAAAAAGGCCGTGACATTTCCATCACAGCCTTTCATTTCCTTATTCGCCGAGGATCGCGTCGCCCTTGGCGATATTCGCGCGGATCATCGCGCAGCACGCCTTGAAGCGGGTCATTTCCTCTTCCGTCAAATTGTATTCTATCACCTTTTCTACGCCATTCGCACCGATAACAGCCGGCACGCCGCAGAAAATACCGGACTCGCCGTATTCACCGTCCAGCGGAGCCGAGCAGGGAAGAATACGCTTTTCATCATGAAGAATCGTGCGAACCAAAGTCGCTCCCGCCGAAGCAATGCCGTACTCCGTACACTGCTTGCCGGAATAAGTCACCCATCCGCCTTTAATAGTGCGTTCCTGTACTTCCTCTTTATCAAACCGGAACTTCGGATCACTTTCCATTTCCGACAGAGGCTTGCCGTAAAAAGCTATCTGCGACCAGGGAACAATCTGGGAATTTCCGTGTTCTCCAAGCATGAACGCCGTAAAGCCGCGGGAATCAAGGCCCGTTTGTTCCGATATCGCGTGAATCAGACGGGAAGAATCAAGAAGCGTCCCCGTACCCATGACATGCCCCTTCGGCAGGCCGCTCTTACGGGCGATCAGATTCGCCACCACGTCACAGGGATTCGTGATACTTACAAAAAGTCCGTGAAATCCGGCGGCCATGACCTTCGGGACATAATCAGCCACTTGTTTCACACTGTTTTCCAATTCCCCGTCGCGGCTGCCGGAAGCGCAAAGCGTGATATCGCCCACAGCGTTCACGATGACATCGCAGTCTTTCAGCCCCGCATAATCGGACGCCTTGTAAATGACATGATTCGGCATGTACATGACCGCATCATTCAGATCCTGTACCTCGCTTGTCACCTTGCTTTCTTTCAAATCGCAAAGAAGCACTTCATCGGCAATCCCCATCATCCCCAGGTTAAACGCTACATGGGCACCTACATGTCCTACGCCGACAATCCCTACCATTCTCTTCTTAATTGCCATAATGCTCCCTCCATTCCTTCCACAGGAACCGTCCCCGACGGACGAGTCCGAAAAAGAACTTCTCTCTCGAAAAGAGATTTGTCCTTAATAGCTTATTGCGTATGATAACACATTTCAGGTCCTCTGAACAATAGGAAAACACCATCAGGGAAATATTTTCTCCCTGCCGGCAGCCGCTTCCGTCCGCAATCTAAAACATGCAGTCATACCCCGGCAAGCTGAAAGGAGCATACAAAAAAGATCGGACTCCTCTGTCATGAAATCCGATCCTTTTACAGGCACTCCTTTTTATATCAGGATTACCCTCTTATGCCGCGCAGAAAGCGGAAGAAATCACGGAGCGCTTCCGCGTGGTCTCCTCCAAAACAATCCTTCTCCTTGAAGTGGTACTTTTTCACTTCGTCTCCAACAGCAATATGAACCTTTCTTGCATTTTCATCAATTTCCACTCCGGAAACGGCACTGGCCGGTACCATTTCTACACCGTCCGCCGAATCACTGCCAAGAATGGTATGACTGACCAGACTGCCCAGTCCGGCTCCACGTTCCCCACTGTACTTCATAATTTTCATCGTCATAGGATTGGGAAGGGCGGGGATAAAGAAAATACTTTCGTCCGTATAAGCGATCACCAAATGATGCTCCGCATTCCAGGGGCAGTCAATCACATGAAATTCTTCCTCAGACAGCTGCGGCACCATTTCTTTCACGAACCGCTTCATTTCCTCTTCCGCGTATCCCGGCGCCAGATTATCCCTCTTTTTCTTCATGTAAATCATCAGTCCGATGCCTATGATAAACATAGCTGCCGGTATCAATGCTATTTCCATACCCATAAATACTCTCCTTTACATTTCAAATACATGCAACTGTACTTTTTGCCAGGGACTTTCCGGATCGCGGAGCAGTCCTTCTGCGATCCCCATGATTCCGCCGGGCATCTGCTTCATACCGCCCCACATGCACCTGCCGATCACATATCCCGCCGCAAATTCTTTCCAGTCGCCATACACTGCGCAGCACTTCTTATGTGCTTCTTCCATATAACACCATGCTTTTTCTTCCGTAATATATCCGCATTCAAAGCAGCAGCGCGCGATCAGCACCAGCCGCCCCATGTCCCACGCAAGAACAGATTGATCCCGTAAATCCGCCTGGGATCTGATATATCCTTTTTCTATCAGGGATTCTGTCATCTCCTTTATATTCTTCATATAACGGGGTGTGTCAAGCTGTTCATCCGATGTCAGGATTTCATCGGTAATAGACGGCGATATGCCGGCAGAAAACAACTTAATCGCATCAAAGTATACGCGGTGTCCTCGTTCCAGCAGCCATTCCAGCGTATGTAAAGCGCTTTCTTCATCAATAATATCATAGTAAGCCGCTAAATTATTTCTAATTTCCTCTTTCTCAGAGCCGGTTTCCAATGAATCACAGTAAAACATGGTCTGCTCCGCATTCACAGCACCTATATTCAAAACAGACTGCTGCAAAGGAGAAAGTTTCTTTCCTAACGGATTTTTTTGATATTTCTTATGGCTTATTACTTTCAATAATTTCGAAAAAAAAGACAACCCTGCGTTCCTCCTTACATGTAAAGATAATACTCCACACCCGTAAAGCATTCCCGTTTATTATACTTTACCTCATTATCCTTATCAATCCTCCGGTTCCCCGCATTGCGGCCGTAAACTTTGCAAAAAAACAAAGCCATCCGCTTCTCAAATAATATGGATGGTTACAAAAGCCTACTGTTATCAGGATATATTCTATTTATAATTCAATCCGATGTCCCGGTTTTACCGTTACTAACCTCGTATCACCCTTTTTAAATCTTTCCAGATAAAAATTATAATCCTGCGTAGCTGATGCCGATATAGGCAGCCCATGCATCAATCGACTTGTAAAAGGGTGGCACAACTCTGAAAACAAGGAAATATCATCAATCTCTTCAATAATTCTCCCCTTATCCATTACCGTAATCCCATCTGCAATATAATATGCAGATTCTATACTGTGAGATATAAATATAATAGATAAATGTTTTTTTACTTTTATATCCGAAAGATAATTTAAAAGCTTATTTTCAGTAAAAATATCAAGCCCGCTTATGGACTCATCCAGTATAAGGATTTCCGGTTCTGCCATTAATGCACGTAATATGCATATCCGCTGGAGTTCTCCGCCGCTTAACTGCCGCGGATACAATCCTGTATATTCCCCTGACAGGCCCACAGCCTTCAACATCTCTACTATCTTACTCCAGATTTCCTCTTTGCTGAATTTAAAAAAGTTTTTAAGCGGCTCTTTCAATATCTCATAGGATGTCATATACCCAGGCACCGCATCCAGACTGTTTTGAAAAACCATTTGAATCTTATTCCTCGAAATACTTTTCCAATCAATCTTTTCCCCTTTATACCGAACCAGTCCGCCTGACGGCTTTTCAATGCCTGCCATAATCCTACAAAGTGTAGTTTTCCCGCAGCCGCTCATTCCTAAAATCGCACGACAGGTTCCTTCCTGCAGCATGAAATCTACATCATCCAAAACAGGCCTGTTGACTCCTTCTTCATTTTTATACGTTTGATGAATATTTTTCAATTCAAGTATATTCGGCACAAAGATACTCCTTTAAATAAGATAATCAGGATCCTTCGTATAAACGTTCTTTTTTCCACCTGTTACAAGCTCGAAGGAACGATCGTGTATACAGATCATTGTCTTCATTACCCAACTCTTTTGTGTTAATTTTATCAATAAACTTCCCTTGCTTCATCACATAAGTAATATCCGAAATTTCTTTAACGAAATCTATATCATGCGACACGATGAGCATACTTAAATTTGTGTCACGATACACTTTTTTCAATACAGAAATCAATTGTGCTCTTGAATACCTGTCAATTGCTGATGTAGGCTCATCTGCTATCAATAACTTTGGTTTATGGATAAGCCCCATAGCTATGGATATCCTCTGTAATGTGCCTCCGCTTAATTCATTCCTGTAACTTTCAAGTACTCTTTCCGGATCCGTAATCAATAAGTTTCTTAACAACGACATCACTTGCAGCAAAAACTCTTCTTTTTCCCCATCCCTTAATCTGCTGATTTCAAGAAAATGTTCTTTAATTTTTAACCGCGGATCAAATATGCTTAACGAATCCTGGGCGATAAATGCATATTGCCGTCCACAGTTTGTCAGCAACGTAGCAGAATCTCCCGCATTAAAACATTTTCCTTCGATAGCTGCTTGTCCTGTGACTTGCCATGCAGGTGCCCGCAAAAGACCTGCTATCAGTTTTAACAGAGTGGATTTCCCGCAGCCGCTTGTACCAATTATAGACACACGACTCCTTTTGGGCACTGCCAAATTGATTGTGTCTATAATCCTTTTCCTCTGAAACTCGGCAGATACCCCCGTCAATTCCAATAAATTATTCCCCATTACATTTCCCCTGCTTGATATCTTTGCTGGATCCAATCCCCAATCATATTGACGCTAAGACTGATTCCCAAGATAGAGATACTTGGAAAAAAGATAAGTCTCGGATAGGAAATAAATACGGCCTGCGCTTCTCCGATTAATGTTCCCCAGTCGGCCTGAGGCGGCTGAACCCCGAGCCCAAGAAAAGAGTATCCTGACATGGCCAGCAGCGACCCTGCAAAATCCAGAGCCAGCATAGATAAAACAGCCGGTGCGGCAATAGGGAATATGTATTTTATCCATATCCGGGGTGTCTTATTCCCTGCCATACGTGCCGCATAAACCATATTCTTCATTTTTCCGTCGGCAGTTAATTCTCTTACCACACGGGTATATATTACCCAATGCATGATCATCATCCCTGCACAAATAAAAAATATATTCTTTCCGCCCAATCCTGCCAAAATCAAAATAACAATAATTTCCGGAAATGCCCTGAATAAATTACATACATGGTCAATCAACCGATCCACCTTTCCGCCGTAATAACTCGAAATAATCCCTAAAAAGGTTCCCCATATACATGATATAAACACAACCAGCACCGCATAACCGATGCTTATTCTTGCCCCTTGTATGATACGGGAATATACACACCGCCCCAATTGGTCACAGCCAAACGGATATTGGATCGACGGCTGTGCAAATTTCATTGTATAGTCGACAGCATTAGGGTCATGCATTAAAAAAAACGGTTCAAATATCGCCACAAGAAAATAAAAGAATACGATTACCCATAAAAAACATATTAAAAAAGGCGGATATTCCCGATGCAAACCAAAACGGATATTTCCCATTTCATCCCCACCTTCTTCTCACCCTCATACAAACTGTCTCTGCAATAAAATTGCATATGATAAATCCTGTCATTGTCAGCAGAATATATCCCTGTATCACAGGGTAATCCCTTCCATGTATCGCAATAATTACTAAACGCCCAAGTCCCGGCCAGGCAAAAACATTCTCTATGACAAGAGAACCTGCAATAATTCCTCCAAATTCAAGTCCTGCCATAGTCACGACAGGTGATATTGCGTTCATAAATATATGATTCCAAAAAATTTCCCATTTTTTTAAACCACGGGTATACGCGAACACAACAAACGGTTTTTGCGAAACATCAATAATACTGTTTCGTAAAAGTTTCGTATACACCGCAACATAGCCCAATGCCATAGTTAAAGAAGGCAGGAACAAGTGCAGGAACGAAGACGCCCCTTGCACAGGAAATATATGCAGGTACACTGAAAATACACTGATCAGTAAAAAACCGATAATAAAGGAAGGGACGGAATTTAACGTCAATACGCAGAAACGAATGGAATAATCAGACCGGCTGTCAGGATGTGTCCCTGCATAACAGCCTGCAAGAAGACAAAAAATGATTCCCATTGACATAGAGCTTAATGCCAACAGAAGCGTATATTTAAATGCTCGAAAAAGTTCAACTGCAACTGGTGCCTTCGTCAGATATGAATACCCTAAATCCAGACGGATCACGTTTTTAAGCCAATAAATATACTGCATGTAAACCGGATCATACAATTTCAATTCTTCAGCAACTGCATGCAATGATTCCGGCGTAACAGGAATTCCTCTTGAACTGAGGTATGTGGCAGCCGGATCCCCCGGCATAAAGCGGATCAGGAAAAAGGATATCAAGGATGCAGCCGCAATCAGGATTAATGAGTCTTTCAAATAATTGACTATAAATCTTTTCAATACTTCCTCCTCTCCATCTCTTTGCTATCGATATTATTTAATTCCGCCCACAAGAAATTCCGGAAACAACTTATAAAATTCTTGGGCCTTTTCATCTCGTACAAGTTCATCGATTCTGGGTTCTGCAAATACACGGCGATACCCTAAAGAAATTAAGAATTCCATATCCCAGTAAGGCCGATGCTTATCACTCATAAATAGCTTTTTAGAAAGTTCATCGCATTTTTTTGTATTTTTATGTCCGTCAAATATACCATGTCCATATTTTTTACGCAGGTTGTTGTTATATTCTTCAAACACTTTCATACGTTTCTCATCAAAAAGATGTAAATACCAGCAGGCATCAAATACAAGAAGGACGCCCCCTTTCCGCAACACCCTTGTCCATTCCTTATAAGCCTTAACGGGATCCGCAAGTGTCCATGTTAAGTCTCTGCAGACTACAAGATCAAAGCTCTCATCATGATATTGTATATTCTGGCAATCCATAACAGCTAAATCCGCCTTAACCCCGGCTGCGGATATATTTTCTGCAGCCCGCCGGATCATATTTTCCGTAATGTCGATACCGGTTACATGATGTCCTTTTTCCCCTAATAATACAGGGAAAAACCCGGGGCCGGTTCCCACATCAAGGATTTCCAGCTTTTCTTTTTTGGGGGCATTTCCCAGCACTAAATCTGCCCATGCGTTTTTCCCCTCATCATCAAGCGATTTTTTTATGATATCGCTATAAACATAAGACTCGCCTTCCCAATAATCTTTTATTTCATCATTCAGCACCTGACATTCCTCCTTTAATATTGTCGAAACACATGTGTAATATCTATTCGGTCTTTAGCATCCTCCTGCGGTACAAAGCCGCTTATATCATTTCTGCAGACATGAATAATATAGTCATGATAAAGCGGAATAAATAGGACATTTCTATAAAAACTGCCATTGATATATTCCATATATCTCAAAACAGATTCTCTTTCAGGGCTGGAATCCATCTCTTTCATTGCTTTAAATAAAGTTTCCTTGTCATCTGCACCACGTTGAAACATATTAAACCCCGAACCGTCTGTCCTCATCTCTGTAAGAGTGGAATAAGGCTCATAGGCATTCCCCCAAGTTGTATATAAAACCATATCATACTTCCCGTCCCGAAACTTATTTAAATACACCGAAAAATCATCTTCATCAGGAATAAGATCAATTCCGATTTTAGCGTACATATCTTTCAGTATAAGGGCCAAATTCCTCTGATTATGATTTCCTGCAGGATACCCCAAAGAAAGTTGTAAACGGACTCCGTCTTTTTCCCGGTAAGGACCCGTACCACGGTGGTACTGCTTATCCAGTATTTCATCCGCCTGTTTTCTGTCAAAGCTGTAATATGGCAAACCAGGCGGCATTTCCGGTAAATTCTCCGTCCAATAATAATGCGCCTCTTTCAATTTCCCTTCTGCCAAAAACTGTATCACCCCTCTTTTGTCCGTTCCCAACGCCAATGCTTTACGGATTGGTATTTCACGTATTTTCTCCGTATTCAAGGCGATTAAAACAATCTGGGACAAAGGGGTTATTCCTACAGAAAACCCCTCCTGCTGTAAATTAAATGCTTCTTCAAAACTGAGCGCTCCATCCTGATCCACATACATATCCGCATCACCGGAACGAAGAGCATTCTCTATCGTTGATACTTCCGGTATGATAGAAACTTTGACATATTTGAACTTAGGCTTTTCTCCCCAATAATTTTCATTTCTTTCAAACAGGGCATATTGATTTCTTATATTCTTTCTCAGTATCCATCTGCCCGTCCCATAAAAGACCTCATTTCCCTCTTTGCCGGATTCGGAAAAATGAATCGTCAACGGACGAGTAAAAGATAATTCATTCAGCAAACTGCTGCATACTTCATCCAATCGAAAGATAACTGTATGCGCATCAGGTGTTTCGATTTTACTTATCTTTTTCAACATATCTAAAAATCCATACTGCTCTCTTTTAGCAATTAATTCAGATATATTTTCTTTCACAATTTGCGAAGTAAGCGGTTTCCCATTTGAAAAAAAGACATCTTTCCGTAAATGAAAAATATAATTTTTACCATCATCGGTAATTTCCCATGACTCTGCCAATTTAGGAACAGCCTTTCCATTTTGCATTCCGACCAGTCCCTCATATACCCAATCCTGGACAAACATCGGAGAGCCGGAATCAAAAGGATCTACGTCTCCTATATCTTTCGTGTAGGCGATTTTTAATGTTTCCCCCTGAAACTCTTCCTTTCTTATATCAAAAAGAGATTCTCCCAGCAATAAAACAAGGAGAGCCAGTAAAAGTTCAAGAATTATGATATTCTTCATCAGCCCTCCTATAATATTCACTTCCTATTTAAATAATTAGAATCCATATCTGAACCCCAACATAAAGCTTCTGCCCGGCTGAGGTTTAGCACCTTTTCCATCATATTTATAGTACATATTCTCATAGCCTTCATTTGTTAAATTATTAACTTTAAGGTACACGGATTTATTGGTATTTATTTTATAATTGACAGACAAATCTGCAACAATGTAATTATTATTTGTAAACGCATCCTTGTCACAGCCGCTGAATAAATTCAACAGCAAACTGCTGTTCCATTTCCCGCATTGATAAGTCACATTCATTGCATAATAATTTATCGGGCGGAGATGGTTAATCATGGCGTCTATATTGGCTGACTGATTGCCATCCCATGAGATATCCGGGTCCAGGATTACCCCGTCTTTCCCTTTAAATTTATCATATAGGTAAGTATAGGAAGCCCCTAAAAACCAATGGTCTCCCAATTTATGATTTAAGACAACATTAAATGATTTTTTATCTTCCCTGGCATTGATCGCTTTCGTTACATAGTCAGATTTTTTCTTGCTGTATACAGAATATTTGGTAACAGAATTACTCATTTTGGTAATCGCATAATGAATGCCCAAAGTGGTATTTGAACCGATTCTGCTCCGCAGGCCGATCGTATACACATTCCCTTTTTCATCCTTTAACGGTTTGTCATCCAATATATCTGCTTCAAATAAATCCTGCTGCTTAATAGGCCTGTAAATATTGGTCCAGCTGAAATAGCCCGCTAAACGGGGCGTAAATAGATACTGCATTGACAAACTGGGGGTAAACTGTGTTCTGCGTCCTGTATCATCATAATCGACCGGATAAATTGTCCCATTTGACCAATCTCTTTTATAAATATGAGCACTATAATTTCCATAATGCGACATGCGGACAGCCGGAGTTATTTCAAATTTATCACTCAAACGGATCTTATCCTGTATATAACCGACAAGTGTATCTCTTTGCGTCTTTCCAACCTTCACTTCTCCGGTTTTATAGTTCTTTTTATAATCATTATTTTCCCCTCTATCATACGTCAAGCCAAAAATGATATCATTATTTTTTATCTGTCTGGCCAATTGTAATTCTATCCCTTTATTCTTTTCCACATGGTATGTATTAATATGTTCTTTTGAGATCGGACCGCCCCAAAGATCCATGAATTCTTTAAACTTATCATAATTTCCCGGCCAGGGCGCCAAAGTAGTCCCATCGGGATAGGTCCATTTATACTTATCAAAGACCTGGTAATGATGATCCTGGTTATACACGCGGACAAAGTTTTCTAAGCCATGATCTCTTTTAAATGTATACGTAATATCCAAATCATTTTTATTATACGCAGTATAGCTGCCGAACATGGAGTCAATCGCATACACATTGCGATATCCGGGATTATCCGTATCTCCTAACTTTCCATTATTTTGAGCATTATCTATAATCCGATTCCAATCCGTTTCATTCCAGTACCTGTAATCAATAGCATCATTGGGGCAACCGTCCTTGCCATTGTTATGATTGAACCATACTCTCAAGCTGTGGTCATCATCAAATTCCCCGTCAAATCTCGCACTTATCCCTTCTTCCTTATAATGAGTATTGTAATACTTATGATTCGCACCAGTCATTCTGTCGTAAAAATACGAATCACCGGACATTTCCCGATTTGCAGAAACAAAGTATGAATATTTATCTCCTACGGGGCCGGACAAGCTTATATTATACAGATGATGCTTCCACGATCCTGTAGCAAGTTCAATTGCTCCACGAGTCACTTTTGTTCCTTTTCTGGTAATGATGTTAATTACACCGCCGGTAGCATCTGCTCCATATACAGATGCGCCCGGTCCTTTAATAACCTCCACCTTTTCCACGTTTTCTATATTTGTAACCTGATCAAGATCTGTCATGCCCTTACTTGCCGATACAGAGCTGTCACCAAACAATTCCGTCGCTGGATTATCTACACGCCGCCCATCAACAAGAACCACAACACGGGTATCTCCATTGATAGAAAATGCATTGCAATAGGCTGCATATCCATACCAGTTCGCCCGGTATCCTGGATTGGAGAATGTCACGCCGGGTATAGACTTAATCGCTTCTGAAATAGAATTATAATGATGATCTTCTATTTCTTTCCTGTTTACCACTTCCACATCTCCGCCCGTTCTATAGTAAGATTGCTCTGTAATAATATTCCCGAATTTGTCTGAATCCAAAACTTTATGCGCTCCGACAACATATACCGGATCCAAAGAATATACCGGAGCCTCGGCAAATACAACATTTGAATACCCTACCGGAATACTCATAAAAATCATTAACAAACTTGTTCTAATCAAATTCCTATTCATTTCCATAACCCTCTCTTTCAAAATCATTAATTTACTTTGTATTATTTTTGAACTATATCCTCATTTTTATTTAATTATTATCCTTTTCTATTATCCTTGTCAATATATGCATATATCCTCTCGTTTCTTCTTATATTTCATAAATAAAATCTTATAAATAGATATTTTATCTTTTCACATAAGAAGCCTTTCTGTACTTATCTATCAGAAAGACTTTTAATCTACTCATCATTGTTCTGAAATTGACCTGAGTACCATTATGTATTCTTAACTTCACCCCATTATCCTTATCAATCCTCCGGTTCCCCGCATTGCGGCCGCATAGAGATCCGTATCGGATAAAACATCCTTCCCGCCCTTGCTGCCGGTTTCTACAATAAACACGTCAGCGCCATGCAGTATGCTGTCCCCGCCGTCAGGAAAAACTGTTCCGCTTCCGCACATGCGCCGTACGAAGCGTTTATCAGGTACCGTTTTGATTTATTGGTATTTTCCATTTGACACCCTTTCCACTTTTAAACAGCAAAAAACAGTAAACCATTATTTTTGATTGACTGTTTCCTGCATTTCTATATTTTTTTATCTAATACTTGCTCAAAAACCTGATGGCAGACTGTCTTGCTTTCTCTATCTTTTCAGGCTCCATATTTTCTACAGCAGTTGAAGATATCCATTTTTTGCCGAATAATGTTTGCGCTGCTTCTATCATAATCCCGCAGGCATACAAGTCTTTTTCTTCTGCAATGGCTTGCGCAAATACTTCTTTTGTTTTCGCCCGCAGCATTTCCCGTTCCACTCTATGAAATGACATCTGCATAAGACTTGCTGCAGACCATGCCCGGCAAAGGGCATCTTTATCCCTGAATATTTGTCTTGTTAAGATATCAATTTCTTTTGATGAGCCTATCCACCCGAAAGCGATGATAATTTTACGGCGAAGAATATTTTCATTTGTATCAATAAGTGAAACAAGAACAGGAATAAGCCGATTGCAGAATGATACATAAAAATCTCTATGCTTCAACTTGGAAAGAGTTCCCGCTATGAGAAACGCGGTCAATATCTTTAACTTTTCATCCCTGACTGTATCCAGCTGTTTAAATAAAAACGCAAGGCCTTCTCTTCCGTGTTGATCAAAGCTGCTTTCTAAATGCAGCTTTTTTTCTTCTTCCCAGTCTTTACAAATAAGCCGATAATGATATGCCGCATCTTTGCAGGCTCCTAAATCAGCAATAAATCGGATTCTTTGATCGTCAGGAAAATTCTGTTCCGCCAATTTACGGTATGATTTTTGTAAATCTTCTTTTGTAAGGTTCAGGCGGCGGATTTGTTCCGCCTCAAGCGCCTGTAATATCTTATCCGTTGAACCGAACATTGCTTTTATCTCCTTGTTCATTGCTGTTTTTATGCTTCTTGGAATTTTAAACTCTCAAAGCATTTATGGCTGCCTCCCCATGATTATAAAGCAAATCATTGCAGGCGTACAAATGAATAAGTTTCAAAGGAAGATATCCAAAAAGCTAAGGAAATATTTTCCCGGTTTTCCATATTTACCGCTTTCTACAAAACCCTTGTCAGCGCCATGCAGCATACCGTCCCTGCCGCCATGGAAAGAAGCATATTCCGCTTCCACACATGCATCGCGACCGTCACCGCAAGAGACACCGCCTCCGGCACACCATGATTTCCCGAAAGGAAATGGATGTCTTTCAGCGAATATACCACAAGCAGGGCAAATACCGCCGAGGGCAAAGCCTTCCCAAGGTATTGGATATAAGCGGGCAGATTTTTCCCCGGACGGAAAAGAAGAAAAGGAACCATCCGTGTTGCCATGGTCGCTAAAGCACAGATGGCAATCGTTAAAACTTGCTCATACAAAGGCATCTCTATCATAAAAATCCCCCCGCTTTCTCAATCGGCTTCCGCAAAAGCGTAATCACCGCCAGGATCAGACCCATGGCAGGAAGTATAAACGAATCCGCGCCGAAAACAATCAGACACCCCACTGCCGATACGCCGCCGATCATTGCGGTATAATGTTTTTTCTCCCGTAAGAACTGCTCCAGAAAAATAACAACAAAAAGAGCGGTCATCACAAAACCGAGTCCCTTCGTATCAAACGTTGCCAGCGATCCCAAAAGTCCGCCTACCGCTGCGCCGCTCACCCAATAAAAATAATTCAGGAAAGATACCCAGAGCATGAACCAGCCCCGATCCACATCGCGCGGCACTGTGGCCGTGTAATTCAAAGCAAATGTTTCATCGCACAACCAGAACATGAGGAACGGTTTTTTCCACCCCATGTTTTCATATTTCTCGAGCATGGAAATGCCGTAAAACAAATGGCGGGACTGCACCATCAGCGCCATGACAAAGGCCCCCAGCGGGGCAAACGGGCTCATAAGCATTGTCACTACGACGAACTCCAGCGAACCGCCGAAAATGAATGCCGCCATAAGGGCAGGATAAAGAAAGCCGAACCCCATGGAATGCATATAAATCCCATAAGAAAACGCTACAAACCAAAATCCTGCGAAAATAGGAACCGTGTAAGGAAACGCTTCCTGAAAAGCCTTCCATGCCCCGCTTTCCCGTTTCTGCTCCAATCCTACCCCCCTCTTCCGACATAAACAGTACACATATACTATCAGCTTTCATTTCATCTTTCAATGCATGGGCAGAAAACACATAAAGGATCATTCCCAAGCATATTCCGGAACGCTCCCGTCTGGGGAAATAAAAAAACTGCGGGCAGCCGTGGATCACTCACTCTCAGGTAGATGACAGCCCACAGCCTCGATATCTGATTTCCGTTTTCTGTTTCCCGTTTTCTGATTTCTGACATCCGTTTTCTGTCTTCTATCTTCTGATTTCTGTTCTCGGTTTCTGTTATCTGTTCTCTGTGTTCTGATTTCTGATTTCTGATTCCTGTTTTTTGGTGTCTGATTTCTGTTTCCTGTTTTCTGTCTTCTGGCGTCTGTTCTCTGATATCTGCTTTCTGTCTTCTGATGTCTGTTCTCTGATGTCTGTTTTCTTATCACATACTCCATTGAGTAAAAAACAGCACATCTCATAAATAAGATATGCTGTCCTTATTGTCAGGCTTTTTCCGAACTCCGGATAGATTTATCCGCCTTCTCGTTTTCCGGTTTCCGCCAGCCGTTATCCGTTTTTATAAGGCAAACAAATCATTCAGCCCTTCGGACATGGTGGGATGCGTGTAGATAAAATCACGAAGCACCGTGTAATCCAAATCATGATCCATTGCTAACTTCACCATATTGATAATTTCGTAAGATTCGGGACAGAAAAGTGCCGCACCGAAAATCTTCCCACTGTCTTTATCAATGACCGCCTTCAGCATCCCCGTCGTCTTGCGGAGAACTTTCGCTTTCGGAATCATATCGGTATTCATCCGCACCACACGGTAATTCAGCCCTTTATCCGCCGCTTCTTTCTCCGACAGGCCTGCACGGGAAAAAGACGGCTCCATGAAGACAGAGTAAGCGAAAGCACCGCGGTTCTCTGTCGTACGGCTTCCATCACCCTGCATATCGGAAAGAATAATGCGGCTGTCATCCAGAGAAATATAGGTGAACTGCAGATTGCCGCACACATCGCCGGCCGCCCAGATATTTTCCGCGGTTGTCCGCAGATGCTTATCGGTAACGACGGCGCCCCGCTTTGTCAATTCCACACCGGCCCGTTCCGCATGAAGACCTTCCGTATTCGGCCCGCGTCCCGTGGCGAGAAGAATGGCATCGCCGTCCAGCGTATCTTCCTCTCCGTTCTTTGTATAAACCGCCGTCCCTTCTTTGATTTCCTTCAGACCGGCTCCCGTAATGACGGACACGCCATAAGATTTCAATACATTTTCAACCGCTTCCGCCATATCCCGGTCTTCTTTCGGCAGAAATACAGAACCGTTCTGGAGGATCGTCACTTTGCTTCCGAAACGGGCATACATGGAAGCAAATTCCAGTCCTATATATCCGCCGCCGATAATCGTCAACCGGCGGGGCAGTGTTTCATTCTCCATCATGGTTTCAGACGTGAACACCAAACGGTTATTTTCCACACCGGGTACAGCAGGAATTATCGGACGCCCGCCGGTATTGATAATCAATTTGGATGCGGAAAGCGTCTGCATCGTACCGTGCGCGCCTTTTACCCCGATCGTTTTTCCGTCAAGGAAAGAAGCCGTGCCGTTGATGACCTGCACATCGGCATCAATAAGCTTATTATAATTGGCCATACGGAGTGCTGTTGTCAGTTTCTTTTTCTCCTGCACCGCCACATGATAATACTCACTCTGCACTTCAAAATCATGGGCAGGCGCCCGCTCCGCCTCCAGCACCAGACGCTTGGAGGGAATGCAGCCCACATTGATGCATGTACCGCCGTACATACGGGCATCCTTTTCAATCAGCGCCACTTTTTCGCCCTGCTTTGCCAGTTTCGCCGCCAGCGTCTTTCCCGCCTTGCCGAAACCGATGACAATCGTATCAAATTTCTGATCCATATATATTCCTTTCTGTCTTACCTGTTTAAATATTTAAATAATACATCTCCCCCTGATCGGGATTTGATCTATTATTCTTTATTTTATCCTATTTTGCAAATCATTAGAAGAATGCAGCGGAAAGAAACCCGCAGATGTGTACATAAGCAGGATTCCTTACTGTCTTCCCGCAGTATATTCCATCCTTATCGGGCCGATTAACAAAGCGGCGGCACATCAGACATCATAATATTTTGCCTGATCAGGACGGTATTGATATAGGTCCGGAAATCTTCATGAATGCAATTTCCGAAAGCAGTCCACATCGGCAGATTTTCAGATATCCCTTCCAGCACGGTGGTATCAAGTACATTCAGCACTTCATCATCCGCTTTTCTCCACGCATATTCAACGAAAGAACAAAATTTTTCAAATCCGGCGCGGTCTTTTCCCTCATAAGCCTCTGCCATAGGGATATTTACAGCAAATACAGAAAATACATGGAGCAGAATATGGGGAAATTCTCTTTTATGCTCCCTGTATCTTTCTTCATTTTCAGGAAACCATGCTACATAGGCACTGCAAAACTCTTCTTTATCCATGCCGGACTCCCCACTTTTACAAAACCATCGGCCTGCATCAGCGGCGCCTTTCTATCCGTATCGGCCTGTGCACCTGCAATTCATAGGCTAGAATTTCTTCAACATCTGCAAATACACGGACATCAGATTCATACTCATGGACACAATACAGCATTCCGTTCTCCGCCACATACACCGTTGCAGGATAATAATACCCAATAATTCCGACAGGTGAAACCCCCGTTCCTGCCGCCGCCTTAGCGGCAAGCGCATCCTCACAGATTCTTTTCCCTGCAGATGTTCCCTTGTCATAATACGCCTTATACAGCTCGACTGCGGCGCCTTCCCCCATATCAGGATACAGCAGAAATACTGCTTCATGCTTTCCATGTCTGATTTCTGCTCTTTTTCCTGTTTTGCCGAAAGCTCTCTATCCTGCCCCCTGCAGCAGATAAAGCGCTTTCGGTTTATGTTTTCCACTTAAGTTTCCCAAGTACGCCGCCAGTATCGGATATGGCGGATCCGTATATCCTTCCAGGAGATGCAGGGCTTCATCAATGATATCCTCTTCATTGGAAGACACCGCGACCTTTTCCAGCATTTCCTTCAAATCTTTTTTTATGCCTGAAATATCCTGCTTGTAATAGGGATCCATATACCAGTCAAGATAAAAAAGCAGGCGCCGTTTCGCTTCCGTATCCGTCCCCGACAGCACCGACCGGACGGCACCCATGCCTTCTTTCAGGCATTGCATTTCTCTTTCCGTATACATGCCGCTGTCCATACATTCTCCTTTCAGACAGGCAGAAGAAAATCTGACCTCCCATTATTGCGGCGCCCCGCCAATCAGCAATACATGGCAAGTTCCATGCTGTCCATATACTGCCCCATAGACAAGTTGAAAGATTTATAATCCGCTTCTTTAAATTCATCTGTGGCACACGCCACCCATACATCCACCATCTGCAGCTGATTGTAAAACTTGACCATCATCGGCACTTTGATGACTGTGGAAGTCCCTCGGATAACCATATCCCCGCCCTCTTCCAGACACAGCACATCTTCCGCCGACTGCAGATCAACTTTTATGTTGTCTACCAGGACTTCCACATTCTCATAATAGGGATACGCCGTTTTCACCGCTTTAGTGATTTCTGTCCAGCCTGTCCCATAAGTCAGATTCCATTGAGAACAAAGCCATCCATTTTCTTCTTTCACACCCATAAGCAGCATAGCCGCACCCGTCCTTTCCAAAACGAATATATCACTCTGTTAAAAATGAAATACCAGGCAGCTTTCCCACTAAGGTTCCTTTTTACTTAAGACTTTTTAAAAGAATATATACCGCCTGCGATAAGCGCCACGGAAAGCACATAACCTAAAACGGTAAGAACGAAATCAAAATTGTCATTATTCTTTAAAATATTCTCCCTGGTCAGAATACCGTTCCACTCCTGTCCGAAAAATTCGATACCGTCCACCGTTCCTTCACCCAGAAGCCTGTTCCCTTTTTGAATTCCCACCAAAGTTTTCTCCTGGTTCTCTTCTAAAGAAGACTTCGTATAGGAGATTCTGTAATCACCGTCCAGATGGGGGAAGACCAGGCTTTGTTCCCGATTCGTAAGATAGTGGATCCCGGATTCTGTTTCATGATAAAGAGGGGTTCCTTTATAGGAAACTGTCCGGGGAAGCGAATTTACGTTCACACCGGCGGCAAATTTTTTCAGAAGTGTCTTATCCAGAATAAAATCGCCTGCTTTCACCACGCCGTAAAAGGTGATGACAGGCGGGGCGCTCTTATACATTCGGGCGATATTGGAGCTTGCCATGCTTTCCCAGCTTCTCTTTATGTCACTTCCGCTTCCCTTCTCCACCATCACATGCACATTCCTCTTGAGTATGGGAGAATCAAAGGAAATACCCAGTTCTTCATCAGCTGCCGGTTCTTCCGTCGCCATCTTGTCCGCGACAATGACCACCTTACCCTCATGATTGGGATTGATCTTCCCGTCCGTGATATAAGGCGCATTTTCAATGAGCACCCGTCCGCCGTCGGAATCACCAGTCAGCATCATACCACCCAATCCGAGACCGCAGATACATAAAACGACACTTACCCATTTGTTCATAAAAGACACCTCCTCAGGTACAAAAATAAGAAATAAATGCAAAATACTTTTCTTTATTGTATATCAAAATCAACAGTTTTTCTAATTCGACAGAATGCATATTTTAAAGAAAAATTTATACCTGAAACCTTTTCTTTTATCCCTATCATTGTGTATTCTATCGCTCCCCTCCCGCTGTTTGCACAATAGAGGATACACACCGGAATGAAGTCTCTTTTACAAAATCAGTCCGTATACTTCCTGTACGCATACTTTCCCAGACGGTTATTGGTGAGATAGAAGAAAGGAACAAGCAGCTTTTTCCACCCCGGCAGCATATGCTTCATCTCATCAGTGAAATTGATACAGTCCAGCTGTTTCCATGCCGGCGCCAGCCGTACCACTTCGCTGCCGTCCGTCACACCCCATTTAAACTCCGCCTGCATACGTTTCAATACGTCATGGCGGGACGACCGGTGCACGAGTCCTTTATACAGAAGGTCGAAATGCGCCTCCAGCTCATCGAACCCTTCTGCCAGAATCGAAAGGAATTTTTGTACTTCCGCTTCCTCCCAGTACATCATCACGCCTTCTGAAAGGATAAGCAGCCTGCGGCCCTCGCGTTCCACTTTTTCCGTCCATGACGGATCAAACGCCGACCCGGAAATACAGGTTACACGCTCCGATTCCGCAAGGAACTGCTTTCTCAGATCGATCACCTCCGGCACGTCCAAATCATACCAACGCACCTGCCCGTCATCTACGCGGTCAAACCGGGTATCCAGCCCGCAGCCCACAGATACCACCACACATCCCGGGTTATCCGCCATAAACCGCCTTACCTCACGGTCCATCAGCTTTGCCCGTGCCAATACTCCATAATATGACATCCATACCCGATCAAAAGCGGAAAAATCATAATCCATACCGCTGATTATTTCCGCCGCTTTCCGATCATTCAGAAAAGGATGGTTGCTTTTCGCATCCTTGGCACGCATATACAACGTAACCAGAAGCGTTTCAGAAACGCCGCTTAAATCAATTTTCATAATCCCTCCTCAATTGATAACATATATCATTTAACTCATTATACCCCATCCTTCCGTCCTGTTAAACCGCAGGCAGATGCTGCATGGAATACGCGGCCCGCACATTTTCCTGTTATTCCTCTTATAGCACTTCCATCTTCCTCTTCCGGAGAAAACATGGTATGGCAGCACATAAAAAAAGAAACCGGCTTAGGCATTCTGCGAATACAACCCTTTCGGCAGCAATATAAAAGGCCCGCGCCATATCTGCAGATAGATACAGCGCGGGTCTTTTATATGGGAAATCGTCAGCCAAGGAATTTCTTCACGAGGCCTTTATGAATTTTCACTCCATAGGGAAGGGCGTCATGGTTGAAGTGCATGGCGGGATCATGAAGTCCCGGTTCCGCATCTTCGCCCAATGCAATGAATCCCGTTTTCAATTCCGGTTTCATTTTCGGATACCAGAAGAAGTCTTCTCCTCCCGCGGTGACGATTGGTGGAATACAGGCTTTTTCACCAAGTTCGGATGTAATCACTTCCCCGATGATTTCCGTGATTTCCGGTGTGATAATGGACGCCGGTGTCTGGTGCAGGATGATGAAGTCCGCTTTGGCGCCAATGGAAGCGGCCGCATTTCCCGCCGCGGCCCGCAGTTTTTGAATCATTAGTTCCATCACATCATTATCCCGGCTGCGGAGGTCGAACGTGATCGTCGCCGTACCGGGAACTGCATTTGCCACACCTGCGTCCGCATGGATCTGTGTCGCTTTCAGATTGTACACCACATTGGAATTGAAGCGGAGGGCATTGGCGGACTGTACAATAAGGCATGCCGCGTCAAGCGCGCTGGTGCCGAGATAGGGGCGGGCCCCATGGCTCTGCATGCCTGTGATGTCGATTTTCACGTGGGTCGCAGCACTGTAATACAAAGCAGGAGCTGCTTCTCCCACACGGCACTCCTGGATGGGACGACCATGCATGCCGATGAGGATTTCAATATCGTCAACAGCACCGCCTTTCAGCATGGAAAGAGCGCCTTCACTCGTTTCCTCCGCCGGCTGGAAAAGAAGTTTCAGTTTCCCTTTCCTGACCAGCTTCTCTTTCATGATTTCCTCCGCCGCCGCAAGAAGCATGGCCATGTGTCCATCATGCCCGCAAAGGTGGGCGGCGCCGCCGTCTTTCGTCCCAAGAGCATCCATGTCCGCGCGAAGGCCGAGAACAGATCCCGGTTTACCGCTGTCACAGACCGCAACGACGCCTGTCGCCCCGCCGACCTGTGTTTCTACTTCATAACCGAGCTGTTTCAGTACATCCGCCACGTAAGCGGAAGTTTTAAATTCTTTCATCCCTATTTCAGGAATAGTATGAAGATAGTTAAAATGGGTAAATACATCTGCCATGATTTTCTCCTTTTCTCTTGAGTAAGACAATCAATTAAAGAACGGCATAAGCAGTTTCATGATAAACATACCAATGAATGCATTGAAAATACTGATCACCATAAGCAGTGGCCAATATTTTTTCGGTACATCGGCAAGGCCGAGGAGCCGGCCCATGTACTGGATCTGGGAAGCCATCAGGATCAGCGCAGGCATGAGAATCGTCACATGTTCCCCATTAATGATGCCCGACGCATAGAGAGAAGCTGCCACACCTACCCCTGCAGAACAGGACAGCCAGGTGGTCAGAAGAATAACGAAAGACTGTCCCGGCAGGCCGAAGATACCCATGATGGGCCCCAGCCAGTATCCAAGGAAATCCATAACACCGAGAATATTTAAAATATAGGCGATGACATAGGCCATCAAAATATTCGGTACAAGGTTCTGTGTAGCCAGATTCCAGCCTTTTCTGGCGCCGCCGATGAAGATATCAAAAATATTAGGCTTTATTTGTACCGGTCTCGTTTCAGTTGTCATTTTTAAAATCTCCTTTATAAATAGTATCAAGAGCAAAGCGGCAAATCATGGCACCGACAAATTTCATGACCATAATGATGATAACAGGGACAATGATCGGGCAGAGGATAAATCCGAAAAGCGCACCTGCGATAGCAAAGTAATTACTGATCGTCCCCGCTCCGGAATACTGCCACGCTGCAATGATGGTCTGTTCTCTTTTATCAATAAGGCCGTCATCATATAATTCTTTGGTGAGAGCCGCGCCGGCATCGGTACTCTGCAGATCGGTAATCAAAGCCAGTCCGACGAGGCCGGGTACATCCATCAGCGGTTTAAAGAGCGGCGTCATCAGTTTCTGCGCCGCGGAAAGAGCGCCATAATGATCCAGCACGTCTACAACACCGATGGCCAGCATAACGGAAGGAATGAGTGACAGCGCGAAAATAAATCCTCCTCTTGCGCTTACCCCGCCCATACCGACAAAAGTTGCTTTCGCCGGATCTTTCATCGTACCGAATTTACCGATGAGCGTACTGTAATCAAATGCTTTGAGCCATTCCGCCCCCTGTACCGTGGCAAAAACCCCGGCAAAGAAAAGGATACCGAAAGCCAAAGCAAGCATTCCTTTCCATCCCACCTTGGGCAATGCGGCAGCCCTGCTTACTTTTTTCTGTTCTTCTTCCATAAATAATCCTCCTAACACTCCACTGCATCAAAACACAATACAACAAACTAAACATTCCTTCCGTTCTGCTATGCTCCATTGACCTCCTATCTCTGTACCGACGAAAGAAAAACAAATAACCTTTTAATGGTTAAAAGATATTATAAACAATCATCTTTCACATGTCCACGTAAATCACAGGAACGCTCCGAAAAGTCCGTTCTTCCCCCTTGCCCGGTTTTCTTTCCTGCAAATCTTGATTTATTCGATAAAATCATCTACAATAATGAAGTACAATTTTATATGCGGGTGTAGTTCAATGGTAGAACATTAGCTTCCCAAGCTAAATACGTGGGTTCGATTCCCATCATCCGCTCCAAACCGGCTCCTTTTGCGGAGCTTTTTTCTTTGAAAAAATACAAAAACGCGTCTCCTGCTTTTTAGTTTCAGGACACGCGTTTTCTGTTTTATATGCTTACTTTTCTATTCTTAAAATACATCTTTCACTACGATGGTTTCTTCACGGCTGGGTCCCACAGAAACGATGCCGATGGGGACGCCGATTTCTTTAGAAATATCCGCCAGGTATTCTTTGCAGAGCGCCGGAAGCCGGTCGTAGTCACGGATGGCGCTGATTTTTTCTTTCCATCCTTTGTAGGTTTTATAAATCGGAGTGACTTTGGAAAGAAATTTCAGATCTGCCGGGTATTCTTTGACCGGTTTCCCTTCATATTCATAACCGACACAGACTTTGATTTCTTCCAGCTCGTCTAAGATATCCAGCCGGGTAATCGCCAGATAATCGAAAGAGTTCAGCGCCGCTGCGTAACGGACGGCACGGGCGTCAAGCCAGCCTACACGGCGGGGACGGCCAGTAACCGTACCGAATTCATGGGCAATGTCCCGGATACGGTCGCCAATTTCATTCACCTGTTCCGTCGGGAACGGCCCTTCTCCGACACGGGTGCTGTATGCTTTCACCACACCGAAGATATTCTGCATCATGTGCGGCCCGATGCCTGCGCCTATACATGCACCGCCTGCTGTCGGATGCGAAGACGTGACGAAAGGATAGGTGCCATTGTCACAGTCGAGCATGGATGCCTGGGCGCCTTCAAAAAGAACGTTCTTTCCTTCCCTGACCAGAGTCTGGACGGTATAGTTCGTATCTTTCACATAGGGGCAGAGCTTTTCCGCATATCCCAGGTAATCAATCAGCATCTGCTCATAGTCGAAGCCTTCCATATCGTAAAGTTTTTCCAGGAGCATGTTCTTCTGCTCCACATTGTACTTCAATTTCTCCGCAAAAACTTCTTTATCCATAAGGTCGCACATACGGATGCCGATACGGTTGATCTTGTCCGCATAGCACGGCCCGATCCCGTTTTTCGTCGTCCCCAGCTTCCGGCTGCCTTTTCTCATTTCTTCTGCCTCGTCCAAACGGATATGGTAGGGAAATACGACTTGCGCACGGGTGGAAATCTGGAGATGCTTCGCGTTGATTCCCTGGGCCTCCAGCTTTTCCATTTCCTCAAGGAAACTTTTCGGGTCAACGACAACGCCCGTACCGACGATACAGATGGTACCGGGATACATAATGCCGCTCGGCATAAGGCGCAGCGGATAAGCTTTGCCGCCGGTCACAACCGTATGTCCCGCGTTGTTCCCCCCCTGGGAACGGACAACAACGTCCGCTTTTGCCGCCAGGTAATCTACAATCTTTCCTTTCCCCTCATCGCCCCACTGGGCGCCAATGACCATAGCTGTTGCCATTACACATTTTCCTTCCTTTTAATACTACAGTGATTCTTTATTATCAGATATCAGCTTACAGTTATCGGCTCATAGCTGTCTTCTGATATCCGACTTCCGGCATCCGACCTCTGTCTTCTGACATCCGTCTTCCGCTCTTACAATCCAAATCTTGCAAATATTTCATCTACATGGATAAGCATGGGCTTGTAATCGAAGCACTCTTTAATTTCTTCTTCAGACAGATATTTTCTCACATCTTCGTCTTTGCAGAGGTTTTCATAGAAATCTTCCCCCTCAAGCCAGCGTTTCATGGCGTTTCTCTGCACCCAGCGGTACGCGGTATCACGGTAAGCGCCTTTGGACACAAGGGCAAGCAGAACGCGGGGACTGTAAATCAATCCGCCGGTCATGTTCAAATCTTCCAGCATTTTTTCCGGATACACCAGGAGTTTATCTACCAGATCGGTCGTCTGTGCCAGAATATAATCTAATGCGGTAGTTGCATCCGGAATCATGACACGCTCCACAGAGGAATGGGAAATATCCCGTTCGTGCCAAAGCGGTATATTTTCAAAAGCGGGAAGGGCATACCCCTGCACGAGTCTTGCCATACCGCAGATCCGTTCCGATTTGACGGGATTTCTTTTATGGGGCATGGCAGAGGATCCTTTCTGCTTGGGACTGAAATATTCTTCCGCTTCCCTTACCTCCGTTCTCTGCAGATGGCGGACTTCCAGGGCAATCTGTGCCAATGTGCCCGCGATGACGCCGAGGGTGGTAATGTATTCCGCATGATGGTCGCGCTGTACGACCTGGGTCGCTACGATTTCCGGAGTCAATCCCATTTTTTTGCAGACGTATTCTTCCACATATGGATCAATATCCGCATAAGTACCGACAGCGCCGGACAATTTCCCCACCGCCATTTCGGAAGCGGCCCGTTTCATTCGTTCGATATTTCTTAAAGTTTCGCTGTACCACAGGAGGATTTTCAACCCGAACGTAGTCGGCTCGGCATGGACGCCATGGGTACGGCCGATGGTGGGTGTATATTTAAATTCCACAGCCCGGCGTTTCAGGACTTCCGCCAGTTTTTCCAAATCGGCAATAAGCACGTCAGAGGCCTGTTTGATCTGCACATTGAGCGCCGTGTCTTTCACATCGGTAGAAGTCATGCCCATATGGATGTACTTCGCTTCATCGCCCACATATTCTCCGACGGCGGAAAGGAACGCGATGATGTCGTGGTTAATTTCACGATCGATTTCATGAATGCGTTCCACATCAAAATCCGCTTTCGCTTTGATCACTTCCACCGCTTCTTTAGGAATACGTCCCAGCTCCGCATTGGCTTCGCACGCAGCGATTTCCACATCAAGCATGGTCTGCCATTCATTTCTTTCATCCCAGATTTTTGCCATTTCCGGCCTTGTGTACCTTGGAATCATTTACATATCCCCTTTCGGTTTTCCTTCCCTGGCACAGATTTCTCTGCCCACCACCACTCCGGCCGCCGAGGCCTGGACAAGCCCTCTGGTGATGCCGGCTCCGTCGCCGATAGCGAAGAAGTTTCTGAATTTCGTTTCCAGCTGGTTCGTCAGCGCTATGCGGGAAGAATAAAACTTCACTTCCACGCCGTACAGAAGAGTGTGCCTGGAATTTGCTCCTGGCGCCACCTGATCCAGCGCTTCGAACATCTCCATGATATCCTTTAAAAAGCGGTATGGCAAGACTAAAGATAAATCTCCCGGCGTCGCAGACGGCATGGTGGGACGGACAAGGCCGCGGCGTATCCTTTCTACCGTAGAACGGCGGCCGTCGCGAAGATCCCCCAGCCTTTGCACAATCGGTCCCGCACCGAGCATATTTGCCAGAGATGCGATATATTTCCCATAAGAAATGGGTTCATTAAAAGGGCTGGTAAATTGTTTGGAAACAAGAATCGCGAAATTCGTATTTCCGCTCTTCTTATGGGCGAAAGAATGGCCGTTCACTGTCTGGAGCCCTGCATTATTTTCCGTCACCACGAAACCGTAAGGATTCATACAGAACGTGCGTACCCGGTCATCAAAGGAACGGGAGAAATACACCAGTTTCGATTCGTAACAGATCTTTGTGATTGGTTCATACACTTCTGCGGGAGATTCCACACGGACACCTATATCCACCGCATTTGACTGCGTCTCCAAACCGAGCGCATGGGCTTCTTTCATAAACCACTCCGCCCCTTCACGGCCGGGTGCCGCCACAAGGTACTTACAGTGATACGTCTCCCCGCCCGCTTCCACACCGAGAACCGTTCCGTCTTTGTCCGCAAGAATTCTGTCCGCCGCTGTTTTGGAAATAACGGTCACATTATCCGGAAGTGAATCGCGCATATTAGCAAGAATGACACTGTTCACATCCGTTCCCAAATGACGGATACGGGCAGGAATAAACATAAGATCCGCCGCCGCGGATTTCCGTTTCAGTTCATGTATTTCCTCGGCAAACTCATCGCCGTATACTTTTCTTTCGGCCCCGCCATACTTGCAGTACACCGAATCCACATAGGAAATTAAACCGGCAAGCTCTCCTTTATTCATATAATCATCAAGATTGCCACCGTAATCCGTAGTAAGCGTCAGCTTCCCGTCGGAAAACGCGCCTGCGCCGCCCCAGCCGCAAACGATATTCGCCCTGCGGTCTTTCGGCGGAGCATTTTTGTCACGATTCAGAGCTATCCGCTCACGGATATCCAGTCCTTTTTCAAGAATCAGGACAGATGCACCGGTATCCGCCAGTTCAAGAGCGGTAAAAATACCCGCCGGTCCGGCGCCGATAACTACCACATCATAAAATCTGCTCATTGCCTCTCCTTTTCACAGAATACATCTGCATGGAGCTTTTTTATGCATAAAAAAAGCCCCACCGGGGGCGAAGATACTTTATATATCCCTTTTTTAATTTTACAGGAAGGCCCCTTGTGTGTCAAATAAAAGACCCTCCTGTCATGGTATAATGAAAGAAATATTTAAATCGTTCTCAAACAGGAGGTTTCCCATGCCCTACATCAACATCAAAATCACACGTGAAGGCGCTACTGCCGAACAGAAAGCAGAACTCATCAAAGGAGCCACGGAACTCCTCGCCCGCGTATTGAACAAAAATCCGAAGACCACGGTCGTCACCATTGAAGAAGTGGACACGGACAGCTGGGGCATCGGCGGAGACCCCGTAGAAATTGCAAGAGAAAATGAAAAACTCCGCGTGGCGGAAATAGAAAAGCTGAAACTTAGCAAGGATGCCCTTGTAAGAGAGCTGGCGGAACTGAAAGGTATTCCTCTTGCTCTTGCCGCTGATGAACCTCCCGTATTCACACTGGATAACAACGCGCTCAAGCTGAAAAAAGGAAAGAAATTAAAAAGGAAGCACAAAAAATAAACCGGGCTTTTATTGACAGCTCCATAAATCAGCCGTTATATTCGAAGATAATCGGTACAGTTTTGTAAGAGTTTTTCGGTCGTAACTGCTTTTATACGTTTTTGAATTATTTTTTACAATAAGATGCGTAATTTTATCGTCCCTTTGATTAAAGCATTATAGACTACTGCTATTTCCACAGATAGACTGGTTAAAACTTTAGGATTAAGTTACTGTTCCATTGTTTTAATACGACAGCGGGATTTTATTTGGGGAGTTTTTGTATGAATAAGCTTAAATTAAGCTATGAAGGACAAATTAACCATTTAAAAAGTAAAGGGATCCTTTTCAATAAGGTATCCGAGACTAAAGCTTTAGAGTATTTAAAGCTAAATAACAATTTTTTTAAGCTGAAATCATATCGAAAAAACTTTAATAAAAATAAATCTAAAGACCAGTATGTCCATTTAGAATTTGCTTATTTATCAGATTTGTCTATTATTGATACACGTCTTCGAATGATTATTTTAGAAATGGCCCTAAACATAGAACACTTCACTAAGGTGGATCTGATACGAAAAATTACGGATTCAGATGTTGAAGATGGTTACAAAATTGTGCAGGACTATACAAGCTCTTTATCGGCTAAAAGCCAAGCATCTTTAAACAAGGAACTTGATAAAAGCCTGCATAGTCCCTATTGCAAAGATCTGTTTCAAAAATACAAATCAAATATGCCTATATGGGTATTTATCGAACTAATTTCATTTGGAACATATATTTATTTTTATCTGTTTTGTGCTAAACACCTTAACGATTCTTCCATGCGTAAAGTCGGTTTTCTTTTAAAAAAGGTTAAAACCATAAGAAATGCTGCCGCCCACAACAACTGTATTATTAATGAACTAAAAAGGAAAGATAATCCTCATAAGCCAAGCAGCCGTTTACAAAATGCGCTTACGGACATAGGCATCTCCAGAAATACGCAAAGAAAGAAACTGGCAAATGAGCCGATTGAACAAATTCTGACCTGTCTTTATTCACATAAGCTTTTGGTAACGAGCCCGGGCGTGCAGAAACATATGGCATATACGCTTGATGAGTTCAGATCTCGACTATACAGAGAATTTACATATGCAGATAATCTCTTAATCAAAAGTACTTTTGATTTGCTTACCAAAATAATTGAAGTCTGGTTTCCATTACAACAACCTTGACAATAATTTTATTTGTCTCTATAATGGAACTACAACAAAAAACGCATCGGCGTTTTGCGGGGATGACTTCGTTATAGATGTCGTCCCTATTTTTTTGTTTTTAAATTATCGAAATAAATATGCACACAGATATTTCTTCCCGTTTCAATTATGAACGGCTTTTCCGTTTCGTCCTGCCCTCCGTGGTGATGATGATCTTTATTTCCACCTACACCATGGTCGACGGATTTTTCGTATCAAATTATGTGGGCAAGACGGCATTCACCGCGGTCAACCTGATCTTTCCCGCCATCATGGTTTTCGCCTGTGTCGGATTCATGTTCGGCGCAGGCGGCAGCGCCCTCGTAGCAAAGACCATGGGGGAGGGGCAGACAGAAAAAGCGAACCGCCTTTTTTCTCTTATCGTCCTTTCCGCTCTCGCCGGAGGCATATTGCTTTCCGCCCTGGGTTACTTTCTTATGCCCTTTCTTGCCTCCGCCATGGGTGCATCCGGTGAAGTGCTTGCATGCAGTATCTTTTACGGCCGCACACTTCTTCTTTCTCTCCCCATGTTTGTCCTCCAGCGGGTATTCCAATCGTTCATGGTCACCGCAGGAAAACCTTCTCTTGGTCTTTGCATGACGATCCTCTCCGGTGTGACGAATATCGGTCTTGATGCCCTTTTCATTCTTGTTTTCAAATGGGGCCTTTTAGGCGCCGGCCTTGCCACAGTGCTTTGCGAATACGCAGGCGGTCTTTTCCCTCTGATTTACTTCCTAAAAAGAAATACATCTTCTCTTCAGCTGGTGAAACCGGAATGGGATGGCCCTGCGCTTTGGAAGGCCTGTACAAACGGCTCCTCCGAGCTTTTGACAAACATTTCCATGTCCTTCGTTTCCATGCTCTACAATTATCAGCTGATCTCCATCGCCGGAACGGACGGGGTCGCCGCCTTCGGCGTGATCATGTATGTGGCATTCTTCTTCGAAGCGATTTTCATCGGCTACTCCATGGGGACCGCGCCTATCGTAAGCTACAATTACGGCGCCCGCCGCGATGATGAACTGCAGAGCATTTTCCGAAAAAGCCTCACCGTCATTGCCGGTGCCGGCCTTTTCCTCACCACCTCCGCATACCTCGCCGCCCCCATGCTGGCGGATATTTTTGTCGGCTACGATGAAACTTTAGCCACGCTCACCGTCCGGGGTTTCCGATTCTTTTCCTTCTCTTTCCTCCTGAACGGTTTCTGCATGTACGGCTCGGCGTTCTTCACGGCACTGAACAACGGTTTCATCTCTTCCGTAATCTCTCTCCTCCAGTCCGTTGTTTTTCAAATCATCGCCGTTATAGCACTTCCTCTATGGCTTGGCACGGACGGCATCTGGCTTTCCGTTTCCATCGCCAAGCTGCTGGCATTTTTCGTGACAGTTTCCTTCTGGATCGCCTGCCGCAAAGAATATCATTACGCCTAAAGAATATTCTTTTTTCAGCCAGGGCATCCTTGAATACGTGATCCTGAATCGCTTTGCGTAGGAGATGCATCTTCCATTGTCAGATGAGATTTAAGCCACCGGCTCCAGCGCATGGTAAAGTGATTGGTATGGGTTTCCTGCACATACTGATAGAACTTTGCAATCATGGCCGCTTTCTCATGATAATAAGCGGCTTTCCATTGATTCGGTTTCGGCTTATCCATTTCATAAGCAATGTAATTTCCGCCAAGAAGATATTGGCGCGAGAGAATATCCTCCAGTGATATATCAGGATTTTTCATCATATCATACATAGCCATATAAATCGTAGTACGCCCTTTGCCCGCCTGGCAGTGGAAATGCAGCCACGCATGATCCGGCAGCGTGCGTATGAAGGCGATGAAGTCATCAATATTTTCAGGCGATGGCCAGATATGATCCGTTGCCGCAATGCGGTAGTAATACAGACCATTTTGTTCCACCATCTGCCTTTCACTCATGACCGAACTAATCTTCATAAGTTTGGGATCAATCGACTTCTTCCCTTCATCGAGCATCGTCACAATGAGGCTTTTCCCCTTGGCTGCACACAAGCGCCTCATCTCATCTTTTAAAACATCATTTTTGTTCTTTCCGATGTTGCCCCAATCGCGCGCGCCGAACCAGCTGACGGCATTCCCATTAAATATACCATGCGTTTCTTGCCGTAGATCCACAATATAAATTGGCCCGTTCGCCTGCTTCTTGAGTACGGAAACCAGCTTCTCAAACTCTCCGACAGAGAACTCCGCACTGCCGGATATGTTCAGACGATCCAACCCCTTGCGCGAGGGGGTCATCGTAAATCCTTTGCCTGTTTTTTTGACATCCACATGAGAGCGGAACGCAGAATTCGCAGTACGAAATCTGCGCGGCAATTGATCCCTATCCTTTGCATCGAGACGCCAGATATAGCCATCGTACTTTGTACGATCGGCTGCAGAAACATCCGTCTGATCCGGTGCTTGCTGCAGAGAAACACCACTTATTTCAGGTTCCGCTTCCCAGGCATTCCCTGATAATGGCATGCTGCCAAGTATTATTGCCGCCGTTATTGAGAATAGTATTTTCTTTTTAAGATGCAGCATGAGTGATACACTTTCCCATGTAAAAAATAATTGTAAATGGACAAATGAAAAAGCTACAGGGTCTACAGACGTATAAATCCATAGCTTTTTCTTATGAGCAAATTCCTCTGACACATTTTATCATCTACCGTTTTCCTTTCTCCTTTTTGAACACACTACCGTCTGTGATTTCCCTTGTATTCCCTGCTGATGAAATCCGGTCACGGAAGAAAGCAACGGGATGATATCTACTTCACTGATGCCGCTGCGATAAGGTCGGCCGCTTTTTTTACCATTTCATTGGCGGAGTCCGTTGTCAGAACGGAAAAGAGTCGGTACTTATCGCCGTACTTCATCACATAGCCTTTTCCGTAAACGGGAACGGCAAATCCGTCAACGAAGAAAACGGCACGCACGCCGCTTGTATAAATACGGGGTCTGTCCTGTGCGCGGTGGATCTGCTCCACATTCAGGAAACTGATACCAAGCATGTTGAACGGAATCTTGGGATCCGTCTCAGGCTTTTCATTGATCCGCTTCGCCATTTCCAGAAACATACCATTCAATACGCTTTCCATGCCCAAAAGAGCCACGTTGCAGCCATACAGTTCGGAAACCGATTTCCCCGACAGACGGGGTGCGTCAAAAGCATCTTTCATGGCTTCTTTACCGACCACAGGAGCAAATTCGCAGTTCATGACGAAAGCGGGCACGCTGTTTCCTTCTTCCGTCACAGTAAGCAGTCCGAATTTTCCATCCTTTCCAAGAGGAGTAAAATCGGTATTCTTTGGAAACTTCACTTTTTGAAAGAAAGATTTCGTGTCTTCCTGCACAATGCCGTTCCATACAGCGGAAACGATATTATCATCTTTGGGAATATTTATGCTTGAAATCGACGGAAAGCCTGCCATGTTTCCCATATTGTCTGTCATATCGGCAGCACCCGCACACGTTGTCGTCATGGCACAAAGAATCGAAGCCGCCAGCATTATTTTCATCTTCATCATTTCATCTCCCGTGCCGCTTTTTCCACATAAGGCGCAAAGTATGCTCCTGATTTCTGATCGCCTGCAAAGAGTGTGTATGTCGTACTGTCACCGTCTTCCAGAATGAGCCCTTCCGCAAAAAAGGGGATCAGACAGCCGCCAGTGTATAATCCGGCTTTCACCTTTGCCAGCCGGTACGCTTTCCCCCCGCGGGATTTCTTTTCTTTCCAGCGGGTCTCACCGCTCACATACAGACGGATTCCCTTTTTCCCCAGAAATTGTTTATACGGCTCTCCGATTTCAGCTTCTTTCCACATTTTGCCTGCAAGCGGTATGACAGCGTTCTTTTTATCAGCTGTTTCCTGTTTCGCTGCAGTGCTGCCCGCTGTGTCTGTCATTTCTTTTCCCATCAGTTTCACAAAGGGCAGTAAACCGTTTTTCTCTTTCCCGGAATTCTTATGATCCACGGAAAAGGAGAGCACGAGGGATTCATAGAAAGCTTCCGGCGTATTTGCGCGAAGCTGGTATATCCGCAGTTCTTCCCAGGCTTTCGCCGCTAGGCGGGATACATCCGGTGTCAGCTTGGACTCCAGGTAAACAGCTGCCGGGCTGTCAACACTGCCAATGATGCCGGCAGCCGCCTGCCGTTTCGATGTCTTTTCAACTTTTTCGTGTTCCGCCCAGTCTTTCATCTGCTTTCCGAAATACGTCTGACTTCCGTCAAGAACATCGACAGTGTCTCCAAAATCCAGAACCTGTCCTTTCGGAAGGGTGAGTGTATCTGCTGAAGCGGAAAAAGTGAGTAAAGCGGCCATGCCGAGCGCTGCGCATATTGTTTTCATAGTGACCTCGTTCCTTTTATATTTCTTTAATTATAGCAGAAACGAGCGTCTGTTATTCTATTATTTTACTTTTCTTTATTGTGTCTTCTGCAATGAAATGTCCGGATGGGCGAAGCAAAAGATCTTGTATAGAATCCCTATCACCGGAGGTCTGCAGATAATCCCTGACTGACAGGCTTTTTAAATTCATTTTTGATGCGGCTTTCGGCATATGCTATTGTGTCGGATTTTTTGTATCCGCAATCAATTCCCTTATGATTCTACGCTTGTCTTTCGCAGCGCAAACATAGCATAAGAAGAAATACTTTACAATTTCCTTCCAGACCGCTTTTTCTCAATTATTTCACCGATTTGTAACATACAAAAAGATCAGGACACACCTAAAGGTGAAAACGTCTGACCTTTTACTATTGCATATTTTATGATCCTATGGAATAGGAATGAACAGATTCCCTATCCTACAAGCCAGGTTCTCTTCGTCCCAAAATTACAACCCCTGCTTGAAGAATTTCCTGAAAGCAGATACCTCCGCATGGGACTGCGTAACAGATACGGCATACTTGCTTCCGCGTTTGATTCCCGGTTCATAGGTAATCGGTTCAAACTGGAACGTAACATCCGGCTTGGATGCGGTACAGTACCCCACCAGGGTGGACTTAATCTGTCCGCCATTTTCTTTATTGAACACAACCGGCTCCTCATGCCCTTTCAGCTCCGCGTCCACAGGCACCACGACCACTTCTCCCGGTTTATATCCTACAATGAAATTACTGTGCGTCGTTACCTTAACGACGACTGCATCTGTAAAATCCTCCATATGGCAGTATATCAGCGTATACTGATCCCCCTCCGGCACACACTCGTTGAAAATCTCTCTCATCCTCGCCTTATTTCTTGCATTTTCCTCATCTGTCGCACCGGTCAGAAGCTTCTTAACGATATCCATCAATCCCATAATAATCTCCTCGTCTAAAATAATATAAAATTAATTACACTTCACAACTGCCATTTTATCATATATGACAATACCGGAAGAACAGTATGTAAATTTACTAACCTTGTAGCAAAAAATAACGCAAGACTATTAATACGAATCTTTGCAATAGTTTTTATCCAAATTCACTTGTTTTGTATAGAAGTCATTCGCTATCAGAGTACATCATGGCATAGCGGAGCGCATACTCCAATAAAAATCTTTTCCTCAAAACACTTTTCGTCCGATGCCATGTATTTTCCCTGTCTTATGATATCCATTCGTCCATCATAATTTTTTTCATCCAATTAAAATTGATTTTGGACGAAACATCAAATAACCGGATGAAAACCACTATCCTCATAAGTTAATGAGCAAATGCTTGAAACTTTTCTATTTCCGACATGTTTTCACGTTTCAGTCATTTTCCCCTGTATTATCAAAGCTACTGTATCAACTACGCTAATTTGTAGTGAAATTTGATTTCTGACTTGTTAAGCATGAACACAAAATTTTACTAACTCCCCGACTTCCTTTTTATTACCCTTCTATAATTTCATCTATCTGTTCAGATTCAATTTCCTTTTTTAAAGTATTAATTCTTCTCTCAATGTACTGCTTGTGTTTTAACCATTTTAAACCCACTAAGTTTGATTGCAACGATTCGAGAAACTCGATCCAGGCAGAATACACGGGTATAGCACTACCTGACCAACTATAAAGAGTTGGTATTAATGGAATCCTTTTAAAATCTTCAAACAACGGATTCTTTTCAAGAAACAACAAAATATATTCTTTTTTTCTTCCGATTTCCAATTTTGATACAACCGAAAATAAACAATACATTTTGGCTTTGTCATTAGAGAATCGTTGAATACATTGCCGTATCCACTTGTCCTCTCGTTCCAACAAGTCTGGTTCCTTTCGGATTGGCAATAACAAAGACTCTAAAAAACATGGTACTGACCGCTCAAGGAAATCCCAATTCTTTATTAATTGATCAAAAATCTTATTGTATATTTTTATGAAATCATCTAAACAAAAAAAACAACGATGCCTTCCTTGATAACTCCTAAAAAAATTATCCTTTTTATCTATTAAATAACTTATGTATTTGTCCAATATAGAAGGTTTAACCAAATATATTTCTTTCAAAAATTGTCCATCATAATCGTGATGATTATAATCATACGACAACATAGCACAATAAACTTCTTCAAGTAATTCCAAATTAGAATTAAACTTAGAGATTATTTTTTGGGGTGTATTACAATATTTATTAAATAACGAAGCAAAATAGATATGAACAATAAACGGCGAATATTCCATCTTAGCTAAAATAATTTTACAACCCTTTATAAATGCTTGCGGATCTATTCTATTATATTTATCCAAAAAATCTACATCACGTATTGTTGAGAAAGTAATATCTTTATCAGAAGTATCTTTCAAAAAACTATAAAGTTCCTGTAAATGATTTTTCGAAATTAAATCCGGGGGCAATTCATGATAATAGGCGTATATCCAAGCATTTTTTTGACTATATTCTCCGCTGTTTATAATTTGATAAACTTCTGCATCAGATAACAAAGAAAAAAGAGTATCTACCAAATGATCTGGGGGTAAATTGTTTGGTGTATCATTTTTTATATAATATTTAATTGCATCGACATATAAATCTTTTTGTTGAGAAATTGCATCAAAGGCAATTCCTAATCCTTCACCCAGCTGCCAAAATGTGTTATCATCAAATTTTGCAATATCTTTACAAACATCAATTAATTCCTTGAACATTCTTAAATTACAATTCGAAACATACTTCTTAATAGATTGTTGTTTTAGTTTTTTTGACTCTCTATAATCAATTCCAATCTTATCATCTGGTCCTTTAAGAAGACGATACAGTTTGAAATTTTTTCCCTTTAAAATATACAGCAAATAACGATTTACAAGGAATATTCATACGATCGAAAACATGAGCCAGTTTATCTACCATAATACAATTTTCTAATTCATCTGGTGAAAAATACGCCTTCAAAATTGAATCAATAAATATTAAATCAAATTGAATAACTGGAATACTTGCAATCTTGATATTTCCATCATAAGAACTGAGAATCTTTCTTACTTTTTCCTTATATTTTTCAATTTTACATAATGATATTAAAGATTCCCAAATTAGCTGTCTGTATTTTTTTACACCTTTCGATATGGTTAACGGAATTTGGTGCGTAATAAATGTATTCTTTCGTCCTACTTCCACTGGAAAAAAATACAATTTTAAAAAATTTTCTGCCACTTCACAAAAAAGAAAAACAACAGATTCTCGTTTCCAATTATCCGAATATTCCTTTATTTTCTCAAAGAAAGTTATTTGTGTGAAATAATCATAGTATGCAGAATCTTTACCAATACCAAAATATAAATTAACTGCATGATAAAACTCCACATATAAATCCGGTCTCTTTAAATAATATTGAAAAAACAAATCACAGGCTGTTGGTAAATCCTGCATATCCGCAAAACCACCTAGAGTTTCAATGATTTCATTCGTTACATGCTGATAGTTTTTTCCTTTTTTCGTATCAATATCACACCATTTACAAGTTATATCTTCTTCAGAATCAATTTTATTTTGTAAAATCATGAGTGTTTCGGTAGGACTAACAAAAAAAAATACTTTCACAAATTCAAAGAATACCGGCGATTTTTCTGTTGCCAATTCATCCCATACTTTTTTTATTTCTTTCTCAACAAAATTAGAAACTTCTACATTTTTAAATACATTAAGCAAGGTATTAACTGAAGATATTGTTCGCGCTCTATAACTTAAGAAACAAACTTTAACCATTTTCGAAAAGTCAAGTAGTCTCTTATCAAAGAAAACATATTTTAACAAATAATTAGATAAGCACTGATCAGAAAAACGAACAGCTTTATCATTATAAATATCAATAATTTCATGTTCGTGAAGCATACGGATATTTTCAATAAATCTTTCCCTATCAATCCCTTTCCCTTGTAAAATCGGCAAAAGTGCATCAATATGATCTAAATGGAGTGCTTCCAAAAAAGCTACTACACCAGCCATTATATAATACAGATTTTTATCAGCAATCATTCTATCGTCTTTTAGGATAAAACCATAATATTCTTCATATAATTGTGACACATCATCAATAGAATCTAAACGATTTGAACTACATGCTACTCTCCCTGCAAGTATAGCAATACGAGCATTACCCTCTGCAATTCTTATAATTCTTTCTTGATAATCTTGATTTAAAATGTCCAATGAAGTTTGAAGTAACTGTTTAATCTGGTCATCCGAAAAGATATTTATTTTTACAATTTCATACGAGGTAATTTCTCGAACATTATTTATTACTTTTTGAAGCGCGTAGTCCCTCACCGTAATAAGTATTTTTACACTATATCCTTCTGGTTTCATACTAGCGTAACGAACAATATGCTGCAGTCCCGACAATTGGTTTGCATCATCAATAAAAAGAAAATAGTTTCCGGGGCTATCAATAAAATGTTTCAAATCTTCATATATTGGCAAGGCATTATCATGAATACAAAAGACCTTCTCATCACAAGTCCTTATTCGATTTTCCACATAATGCAAAGCTAATCTAGTTTTTCCCGCACCTGCCATCCCAGTAAGGATAACAACATCTGCTTTTAGATAAGCTTTATTAATTTTTTTCAATTCTTTCTCTCTGAATAGAAATTTTGTATCAATTGGAGCTGCTATTTTATTCGAATTGTAATATTTAATAAAATCGGTAGGTTCTTGAATTTGTCCAGTGCTTATAGAGATATCTAAAAAATCACGGGCCAAAATAGGATACATAAGATATATATCCTCTGCAAGTTTATCAATCCCAATAATTGTAAGCTTGATTCCAGCGTTTTTACATAAGTTTTTTATCTTATTATCTTGGAATGGCGTAAGATTTGATGAAGTATGACAATAAATAATTTCAGAGATTTTATCATGCGTAATACCTGTCTTTGATATATTAAGGCATTTTGAAATGTCATCCTTGATTTTTGCAAATAATCTTTCTTTTTGTGTGGTATATTCTACAAAAATATATTTTCCATTTGGTGAAATAAAATAAGTATCTGGAGTTCCTGGAGTAGTTTTTCGTGTACCTGCCTCTCCTCCTAAAGATACTATATTAGGATAACCAATTTTATATAAGTAAGAATCACAAAGATTTTGAAATGATCCCGCATCTAACTGACATATTTTTTGTTTTATACTCTCAATTTTACCCATTACCCATGCCTCCTACTGTTTAATAGTCCAATATTAAAATGTTTTATCGCATCCCAAATAGCCTCCTTCTTTTTTAAAAAGACTATGCAAAGCTTTCTTCTCATTTAAAGCTATGTTCTCTTTTAATCTGTGAATATAATTATCTCAAACTCATATTTTCAAGAATACTTCTTTAATTTATTCACAACTAACCTTGCTTTCCACCTGTCAGATCAAGTTCACCCAACTTAAATTTCAACGCTTATCAACATCAAGCTTATATAAAAGTGCCACTGTCTCCACATGCATGGTCTGGGGGAACATGTCCACCGGCTGGACTTCTTTGATTTCGTAGCCTTCCGATTTTAAAATCTTCGCATCTCCGGCAAAGGTGGCGGGATTGCAAGAAACGTAGACGATGCGCTTGGGATTCATGCCTGCCGCCGCCTTTAATACTTCTTCGTTGCAGCCTGCTCTGACGGGATCCATGACGATCACATCGGGAACCAGCCCTTGCCGGTAAAGCTGCGGCATGAGTTTTCCCGCGGCGGCTGCGTAAAATTCCGTATTTTCCATATGGTTCTTTTTCGCATTCTTTTTGGCGTCTTCTATGGCGGGCTTCACGATTTCTATGCCGATGACCCGCTTTGCCTTTTTCGCCAGGCAGAGGGAAATGGTGCCTGTGCTGCAGTAGGCGTCTATAACGGTTTCTCCGCCTTTCAGATTGGCGTATGCCAATACTTTTTCATAGACTCTCAGCCTCTTTACATTCCTTTTCGGCTTTCGCGCAACGCTCATCCAGAAACACACCAATTATGCGCTCAATGGCCAGAGTTTTGTCTGACCAACGTCTTTTCAGTATGTTGCAAAACGACGCATTAGTGCCGCGTCCATCTTTATATTAAGGGTTATATAGTCTTTTTTATGTTGAGCCATATCTTCATACGCTCCTTCCACATAACAATCCCACTTGTAATAGTGTAGGCGATTATACACAGCTTTTCAACACGATTGCTCGTAAACTTTTTTGTGCCTTCACTTCATTCGACACATATTTCCCCTGTATTATCAAAGCTACTGTCTTCACATGAAACGATATGTCATGATAAATCATATTTAACGACTGCAATGCTAACAGCGTGGTTTAATAATACGCAGAACCTTTCACCTATCTCTAAAATCCAGGTTATAGGACAAACGCGGCATTAAAAAAGCCCAGATTTCTCTGAGCCATATCACATTAATAAATTTTTGCAAATACGCATTTTTATTAAATGCAATATTGATATTTCTATAAGTCTATTGACGTTTCATCTAAAAGAAAGTCCTCTACTCCAATATATAAAATACCATCATCATCATATCGAGGTACAATGTTATTTCTTACTATCACCATTTTTTTAAAGGAATCTCCGGTTCTTCTTAAAGATTCCGTTTCCTGCATTTGTTTTTCTTTTGTATCCACATTAAGTGCTGATTGAATATAGTATCTATTACTTCCTCTATTAATAATAAAATCAACTTCTAAGTTCTTTCTGACTGTTTTTTTGTTCTCATTTTTATAATTATATTCTACGACACCAACATCTACATTTAGCCTTCTTATTCGCAGTTCATTGTATATTACATTTTCCATAATGTGTGATTGTTCATTCTGCCTAAAATTTAGTCTTGCATTTCTCAGACCAATATCGGAAAAATAATATTTATATGGGGATGAAATATACTTCCTCCCTTTCACATCAAATCTCCTGGCTTTTTCTATTAAGAAAGCATCAATGAAGTACTCCAAGTAATTACTAACTGTAAATTGAGATATCTTTATATTCTTTTCTGACATAAAGGTACTAGCTAACTTGGTTGGGTTAGATAAAGAACCAATGGATGAAGATATGATATCCAGCAAATCATCTATTATAGACACATCTTTTAAGATTTTATGACGCTCTACCACATCTTTAATATAAGTGCTTGTAAAAATATTCTTTAAATATTTGCTCTTCTCTTCATGGTTTTTAAGTTGCACAGATATAGGCATACCACCGTATAAACAATATTCATCGAAAGCCTTTCCTTTATCTCCATCATAGCATGAATAAAATTCAGCAAATGAAAATGGATAGACTCTTATCTCATCGCCACGATCTCGAAATTGTGTTAACACATCTGACGAAAGCATCCTGGAATTGCTCCCTGTAATATATACATCGACATTGGAGATTTTCATAAGGCCTAATACAAGATCTACAAAGGATATCTTTGAGTCACTATTTTTCAGATATGGGTTTGAAATTTCTTCTACAAATTGAATTTCATCGATAAAAATATAATATCGTAATACATTATCCCGAATTTTTTCTCTTAGAAAATCATCTAATTCTATGGGATTTCTATATTGCACATTCTTCAAACTATCAAGAGCAATCATGATAATCTGATTTTCATTTATCCCAATAGACAGTAGATATTTTCGATACAATTCAAATAAAAGATATGATTTCCCACATCTTCTAACGCCTGTAATAATCTTTACTCTTCCATTATCTTTTTTATTTATTAGTTGATTCAAATATCTTGGTCTTTCCACTTCCATCTTACACCTCTGTTTAATAAAGCTGTATAAATACGCATTTTTGTTAAATCTATTTTATTATAACATTTTTCCCTACATATTAAAGATACTTTTAAAACAAATGCGTATTACTACTTTAATCGTAAATATCAATATAAGAATGTACCATTTTAACGAAATAATTTGTACAGCTACTCTTTCATTTGCATATGATAACGTAAGCAACAGAAATCTCGTATCATTTGGGGGGAAGTGGTAACAGAAATTCCTTTTCTTTTCTAACATCCGTTGCGGTATGTGCCTTTTGTCTACTCAACTGTATTTCTAGTCTCATATACACACAAAAATAAGGGGTTCCAGCCATAATTACATCTTATTTCCAAGTATGCAAAAACACTAAAAACCCTTATTCTGCTAAGGTCGATCCCTATTTACTTTTCCCTCGTATCATCAATGCCACTGTCTCCACATGCATGGTCTGGGGGAACATGTCCACCGGCTGGATTTCTTTAATTTCGTAGCCTTCCGATTTTAAAATCTTCGCGTCTCTGGCAAAGGTGGCGGGATTGCAGGAAACGTAGACGATGCGTTTGGGCTTCATACCTGCCGCCGCCTTCAACACTTCTTCGTTGCAGCCTGCTCTGACGGGATCCATGACGATCACATCAGGAACCAGTCCTTTCCGGTAAAGCTGCGGCATAAATTTTCCTGCGTCGGCCGCATAAAATTCCGTATTTTCCATGTGATTCTTTTTCGCATTCTTTTTGGCGTCTTCTATGGCGGGCTTTACGATTTCTATGCCGATGACCCGCTTTGCCTTTTTCGCCAGGCAGAGGGAAATAGTTCCCGTGCCGCAGTAAGCGTCTATGACGGTTTCTCCGCCTTTCAGATCGGCGTATGCCAATGCTTTTTCATAGAAAATTTCTGCCTGCTCTTTATGCACCTGAAAGAAGGAGTACGGGGATACTTCAAATTGCAGTCCGCAAAGAGAGGCGGTGAGCGTTTCTCTGCCCCAGAGGTGTCGGATTTCCGCGCCCAGTATCGTATTTCCCGGCTTGGGCTGGATATTGTGCCAGAGGGAAACGACTTCGGGCAGTTCCTTTTTTATTTCTTCTATCCACCGCTTTTCTTCCGGAAGGGTTTCGGAAGCGGTCACAAGGACAACCATCATCTTTCCGTCATCACCCACACGCCCCAATACATGGCGCAGGCTTCCTTTCCGTGTCTTTTCATCATAGACGGAAATCCCGTACTTCTTTATAAATCGCCGGGCAAACCGGAGCAGGCGGTTATTTTCTTCTTTTTGGATAGCACAGGAGGAAACCGATATGATGTCATGGCTCCCCTGCCGGTAGCAGCCGAGCGCCGCTTCCCCTTTTACGAGACCTGCCGGTACGGCCATTTTATTTCTGTACGCGAAAGAATGCGCCGCCGGAAGCACGGGCCTCACCAGATTTCCCGATTCGCCGGCGATACGCTCTATCACATCTTTTACATGGCGGTATTTCATATCGAGCTGCCCCTCATAGGTGAGATGGGAAAGCTGGCAGCCGCCGCAGTTTTCATAAACGGGACACTCCGGCACCACGCGGAAAGGAGATTCCTGCTCTATGGAAAGCAGTTTCCCCAGGGCATAAGATTTTTTCAACAGAATGATTTCCGCGGTGACCGTTTCTCTGGGAAGCGCCCCGGGAACAAATACGGTGAATCCGTCCACACTCCCGATCCCTTCCCCATGAACACCCAGATCCCTGATTGCCACCGTGTATACTTCATGGATTCTGACCTGTGCCGGATCATATTTCATACCGGCGTCTCCCGATTTCCTGTTTTTCATATTGCCAGATCCGCCACTTCCTTATATCGGTATCCAATCCGATGTACAGCGTCTGCTGCTTTGTCCCTATCCGCTGTCCGATGGACAAATATGACGTATTCATCACATTCCACATCTATAAAGCCCAGCTGAAATCCTTTCCTGCGCAGGGCATTGTCATAGTCGGCAAAAACAGAAGGAGCGGAAATAGACTTATTTCCATACGTTCTGAAATCCGGCAAGTCGGCAGACACGCCAAAATTCCCTGTAAGCGCGCTTTCAATCCGCCATTCCAGCGTTTCCACATCCTGCTTCCAGTCAAGCCCCATCAGGAAAAAAATATGGGCTTCCTCATCCATATACTCCATCACATAGAACAGTGTGCTGCCGTACTCCCCATCTTCTCCCGCACCTGAATAGTCTTTCAATGTCTCAAAAAAAGATGCCAGCTTCTTCTGCGTTTCTTCCGCCAGACAAAGTTCTGCCAGCGTCGTATACCCTTTTCTTTCCGTTTCCGAAATAAGAGGATAGTCTTCCTCTGTCCCAATTTCTTCCTGCGCTTCCATCCGCACCGGATGAGGTTTGACCAGCCGCCTCGACCAGGGAAGTCCGGTGAAGGTGCTTTTCAGATACAAGTATATCAGCGTCCCTCCGCCGATCAGCACCCACTTCGCTTTGGGAAATCCGATGGTGAACCAGACCGCAAAAGCAAAACACCACGCGATAATAAGGACGGCATAAAATATTTTTTCTCTTCGTGCAATCCGATGGTACTCTTCTTCTGTCATGATTCCCTCCATGCTCTGTCTATAATCGGCCTTATCCGCTGCGGCTGCTTTCCTGATCCTGACTTTTACTCTATTTCATTATACATGAGGAATGAAATATAAAAAACGCGTACCGATGCACCAGTAAAACCTTTCTCCCGGCAATCTTCCCCGGATCCATAAAGCGAAAAAGAATGGCCGCATCTTTTCAGGTACGGCATATCAAATCAAAAAATTTCTCACCGCTCTTTACAAAAAGAATTTCTTTCTTCTATTTCCGCCAAAAGTGTTCGGCGTCATATTCTCAGCTCCTGTCCTATGCGGAATCATATCTTGCTCGCGAAATACGCCGCTTGTTGCTTGCTGTTATTTATACTGAGGACTTCAATATTTCCAAGAATACAGGATGAACATATGCTGAATAAAAAAAGTAAAGTGCCTCTTCCAAAACACACTTTACTCTTTTATTTTATATTCGATTCATCTCGTCTAAGGTAAGGGCAAAACTGCCGGCAAAGTGTTCCAGGAACCAGTCCACTTCTTTCAGGTGCAGATTTTTTAATTTATTTTCCGTTGTGCGGAAAGCTTCTTCAAATTCGCTGTTCCCCGCCTGTATTTCTTCAGCGCATTTCAGGTATGCCGACAACGTGTCCGCCGCTTTTGCAAGCGGCCATAAAGGATCGTTTTCCATGTCCAGAATATAGGGTCGGTAGGTGTCTTTCAATTCGTCGGGAAGCGTTTCCAAAAGGCGCCTTCTTGCTTTATCTTCTATCTCTTTATATTTGTCATGCAGATCCTCTGTAAAGTATTTCACGGGGGTAGGCATGTCGCCGGTAAAGACCTCCCCTGCATCATGATAAACAGCCAGCATGGCACAATGCTCCGCATCACAGGATTCATGAAAAATTTTTTCACGGATCACTGCAAGTCCGTGGGCAATCATGATGGTCTGCAAGGTATGCTCCGCGTCATTTTCCGGAAAGGAATTCCGCATAAGTCCCCAGCGCTGTATATATTTCATTCTTGCAAGGTACGCAAAAAAAGTGTGCATATTATCTCCCCTGTGTTCCGCAAAACCAGAAATGACGAACCGGGCCGCTGCCCTGTCCGATGGTTTCGTCTTTTGCTGCTTCGATAGCACCGGTAAGGTACGCTTTCGCTTCGGCAACAGCCTCCGGCAGCGTTTTTCCTTCCGCCAGTCTGGCAGCAAGTGCTGCGGAAAGCGTGCATCCCGTACCATGGGTATTTTTTGTCTTAATCCGCTTTCCTTCATAACGATAAAATTGTTTTCCGTCAAAAAGGATATCCACCGCATCATGAACCCGGTGCCCGCCTTTCACAAGAACCGCACGGCAGCCGTATTCCATCATTCTTTCCGCCGCGTTTTCCATATCCTTTTCCGTTTTTATTTCCAGTCCCGATAATACTTCCGATTCGGGAATGTTCGGCGTGATGAGATCCGCTTCGGGAATCAAAATATCTTTATACGTTTCAATGGCTTCTTTTTCCAAAAGGATGGCACCTGTGGTGGCGACCATAACAGGGTCGATGACAACCGCCGGTCCTTTGTGGCTGTGGAGAAATTCCGCCACTGCCGAAACGATGGTCGGGGTGCTGAGCATGCCCGTTTTGACTCCGTCCGGAGGAATATCGCTGTATACCGCTTCCAGCTGGGCGGTCACCATCTCCACGGGGGTATTCACTACCATGGAAACACCGGTCGTATTTTGCGCGGTGAGTGTGCAGATGCAGCTCATGCCATAGGCGCCAAGAGCAGCAAAAGTTTTTAAATCCGCCTGTATCCCTGCACCGCCGGAAGAGTCCGAACCGGCAATGGTAAGTAGTTTTTTCATCAGTCTTCCTTTTTCAATTTTTTCAAAGCCGGAGTGAAATAGGCAATGAGTTTTCCCTGTTTCCACGCCATATCATAGTCAACAACAGAGATGGACGCCAAATCAGGCTGAATGCCCGCCCCTGCCGCTTCAAGAAGGTAGGACTGGAGGAAAGGATGGTGTCCCACTAAGGCCAGCGGTCCTCCGTCCGTTATGAGATGATTCTCAATCCGCCTGAAATCGCCCTGTAAAAGTTCTTCCGTCAGGTGGAGCCCTTCGGCAAAACATTCTTCCGATAAAATCCTCGCCGTCTGGCGGGTACGCATGAAAGGGCTGGCAAAAATGCGGAGCGGCCGGTCTTTCAAAAATCGGGCAAGCATGCGCGATGTGATCCGCACCTGTTTCTTTCCTTCTTTTGTCAGCCGTCTTTCTCTGTTCGGCACATCTTCCGTCTGAGGAACAGCTTCCCCATGCCGCATAAAAATTAAGTACATCGCTGCCTCCTTATTCCGACTAATTATCCGATTCTTTACCGTTCTTATCCATATCAGCAGCGGTAAAGAATCTTTTTTCATTATACTGGTCTTTTTCGTCTTTGCTGGTCGCGTATTTCACAGATAAATTTTTCCCGACGGTTGTAAATATCTGTTCCACAGGCCCGCCATTGGCAAGAACTCTGGAAATAGCAGCACGTCCGTCCTTCACCCTGACAAGTGCCGTAATTTCATTCTTCATGGCTGTTTTTGTTTTTCCATTGTCTTCAGGCACCTGTACCCGTTCGGAAAGTTCCACGACGGACAGTTTCTTCAGCTGCTCCGGCGCCATGTACATGCGGTCCGCCGGAAAATTGAAATATACGGTGCCATCCATGATGCGGAGTGCCCGCGTTTTGATATAACTTCCGCTGGGCTGGGCAGGCTGGGCATGATCAAGGATAAGCGCTCCCTTCTGCCCCTTACGGATCACCAGGTAAATCGTTTCTCCTGTTTCCGGTTCCCGCTCTCCTTCCCACTTCGTTTCTGTTATGGGTACGTTCACCGCTATGTAATTTCTGTCGTAAAAATCCCCTTGAAATTCAATCGCCGCCGGCACCTCATATTCTTCTCCGTCAAGAAGGGTGGAACGGTAATCCGCTCTTGTCCACACAAGAAAGGCAAGTTCAAAAATAGCAGTGATCAGGACGAGAAGCAAACTGTACTTTCTATTCACGGCGCTCTCCTCCTTCCTCCGTTTTCCTTTCCGGCAGATCGGACAAGAACGCCGATTGATCCGCAGGTGCTGCCGGCTGCCGATCCCGTCGTACAGTCTTCCTTCCCGGTTTCCGCCTTATCTTCTTCACGGCATGGGGAAGGAAAGTCAGGCAGCACACAATGATAGCAGCCGCGCCAATGACGAGGAAGAATATTCCTCTTTGCCCGAAGGAAAGCGCCGCATCAAGGACACGCACAGCACCTGCCGCGGCCAGAAGACATCCGCCGACCCATTTCAGCAGGTTGGAATCGCTCCAATACCCCCTCCCGATAACTGCCACGGCAAGAAACGCGGCAAAGATGGATACAAAGATAGCAGAAGACACACCGGTTGTCTCAAAAACGGCAAAGGATGCCGCCACAAGCATAATAAAAGGCGTAAGACCTCCGAGAGCAGCCAGCCGGTCCCGTTTGATACCCATCCGAGTAAGCAGGACAGCATCAATGGCAAGAATGACAAAAAACAAAATCCATAAGGTCCAATTTCCCGAAATGCCTTTCCACACGGAACTCCAGGAGCCCTCCAGCAGAACACCGAACACGGCCGCGCCGCCAAAGAGGCGAAGCGCTTCCGCCGCCGCGCCCCAGGAAGAAAGCATGCTGCCTGCCATCCAGGTAAGCGCTGCTGCAAGGGCAAAAAACATCGTCTGCCATAAAAGGTTGGACGCAGTCCAGTAAATAAAGAGAAGTACGCAGACCGCCCAAAACCATGAGTAACAGACGACCGCTTTATGACGCCGTTCTCCCAGAAGCCGCACCAGGAGAGGAAGCGCCAAAACAAGAAACACCCATGCCGCCGCTTCCGGCCATCCCCGGTACGGTGATAAACGGTACACAAGAACAGACGACGCCATATAGACCATACCGAGTCCTGCCGTAGGAAACGCCCAGCTCATCAGAAGAAGGAATACGCAGGACACCGCCGCGAGAACAAACCAATCCCCCGACAGCTTGAAAGACTCATTTACCATCCATACGGCACACAAGACCGCCACGCCATGAAAAACACCGGCCGCCTCCCGAATAACATCAGGTACGCGGTGGCGGTAAGAAACGGAAGGAAGAAGAGAAGACAGATCTTTTCCCTTATTTCCCGCCGCGGTATTTTCTTCGCTTCCGCTTTCGGCAGAAACCGTTCCCCCTGTTTCCCCGGAAAGCAGCTCTGCTGTGTTTTCAGCTTCTTCTAAGCGGACGCTTTCTGCCGGAATTTGATCCATCACAGGACGATCCTGCCACAAAATCGCCGCAATAATAAGAATGGACAGCACCAAAGGCACAAGGGCCATCATAAACTGCTCATCCTGAGAAAGACCGTTCCATACGCCGGCGCAGATGAAAATCAGACCGGTGAGGAAACATACAGCAGCCAGCACGAAAAGCCCTTCGCCATGAGAATGGCGTTCTTCATTCCTGTATAAAGAAATAAGAGAATCTCCCGCTTCACGGGTAATGATTTCTTCTTTCACCCAACGGGGTATTTCTTTTTTCAGCCATTTAAAGTGAGTCATATCCAAATTCCCGCCTGTCAATAAAAAAGCAGTGATGAAAAGAATTCCGTTTCCACCACCGCCGAGTCTTAAATTATTTTACGATAAGCACGGGGTACTTGCCCCGGCTTACGATATAGCTGGAAACCGATCCCATGAAAATACCCTTCAGCGGACCAAGCCCCCTGCTTCCCATGACGATGAGGTCGCACCCTTTATCTTCAGCAATGCTGAGAATGACCGGTCCGGGCGAACCAATTTCAAAAACCGTTTCATGCGCCACGCCTTCAGGAACCATAGCGGCAGCTTCTTTCAAATCGCGGCGGCACTGCGCTTCCAGATCCTCTGAAAGCTTGGCAGTAAGGCAGCCTTCTGCAATGGATACCTGGTCAAAATTGCTCATGGCGGAAACCATATTGCACACGGACACGATGTAAAGCTTCGCTCCCTCGCCTGCGGCCGCCAGATCCGCAGCTTGCGCCATCGCCTTTTTCGCGTGGGCAGAACCATCATAAGGAACAAGAATATTCTTATACTTCAACATAGAAATCCCGCCTCTCTTTTCTTTTGAAGGATTTTATTTTTTTCATTATACCATGAATATTCCTGACTGCGTATTTCTTTTTATTCATTTCTCTTATAAAGAAAATACATCAGACTCAGGTTTCCGGTCTGTGCTGTGATAAGGAATAATTTTTCTGAAATGATTTTTCCCGGCAAGCTCCCACATTTCCCTTTCCGTCATATGGTTCGGCCAGAGAACAAGTTCCGCCCTGCCGCTTTCATAATAATCTTTCGCTTTCCCGTAGCCGTGGACGGTGCCTGTCATAAGCAGCGAAAGCTCAGGATGCCTTTCGATGAGTTCCCTGCTCTCCGACCGCGACAGCTGGGCATCGGTAAGGAAATAGATTCCCTTGTCATGGATTGTTCTTCCATCCCATAAGGAAAACGTTTCATCAGGAAGGGCAAGCACTTCCCGGCGGGCAAAATATTTTCTCCGTCCCAGACGCAGCCATTCGTCATAAAGTTCAGGAGCCATATGAAGAGGAATTTCCATACTCCCTTTATTACGGAAATATGCCGCGATGGAAAGCCCCCTGCCGAAATGCGGCACAGGAAGAAGAAGCGGTTTCCTCAGCCGCACCAATTCCAATATTTTATCAAGAACCGCCCGGCGCATATCCGCTCCCGCGCCATCCCCCGGATATGCCGCATCAAGGACAGCCACATCCGCCGTTTTTCCTTCCACATCATCACAGACATAAAAGGGGTCATCGCTTCGGTAATCCCCTGAAAAGAACAGTTTCTTCCTTTCACAGGAAATATCGTACCACACGGAGCCGGCACAATGACCGCTCCTCCCCCAGTGGAAACTGAAATCCCGTTCCAGTTCCAGTTCGGGCGCTGTTGAATCAAGGATCATCGTATTCTCAGGCTTTTCTTTCATCTGTCGGTATGTCTGGTTCGTCAGAAGCACGGATCCCGCAAAGCCGAGAGACTCGAAATATCCGATCGCCCCCGTATGATCCCGGTGCGAATGGGTAATGAAAAGGTATTCCGCTCTTGCAACCTGCTCCGCTGTGAGATCAGGTACTCGGTCCCGTCCGTCCGTCGAAGTCCCCGCATCCACGATAAAAGCGTGGCGCCCTCCTTCAACAAAAAAGCAGCTGCGTCCGAAATCACCGCAGCCGCCTGCAATTGTTATCTGCATATCCATCTCCATTGACGTTATTCTTCAGTTAAGCGCCACGTATGGCTGCACCCAATATACCATATTTCAAAAAAAGCCGCAAAACTATCTTGAGCCTGCCGCGATAAGGGCGCAGATCACACCGGCAATGGCAAAAATGATGTATGCCGCGCGTTCATAATTAAAACCGCCGCTTTCTTCATCAGCATCACTGCGCGTTTCTTCTTCCATCATGGGCGCTTTTATTCTTTCGTGAATTGCCGGCGGAATCAGGCCGCTGTAAAAACGGTTCAGGTACCTGATGTACCCGTTCATTTCTCTGGTAAAAAACCAAAAGGAGGGCGCCGATAAAGATATTTCATTCCGTATGGCGATCGTGGAAAGGCATTCATCAACGATACATTTCATAACCCGTTCCGGCGTGTCTTCCCTTTCTTCATACCTCCGTGAGATACTGTCAAAAAGTTCGATAGTCTTCCGCATGCCGCGCTCATCATAGCGTCTCTGCAGATCAGGCGGCAGAAACTTTCGTTCCGCGCCATGGCCAGGCGCCGTTTCCCGTTCCATAAACAGGGAAAATTTCTTTTCCACTTTTTCAAACCCACGGAATACATCCAAGAGCGGCGCATAGGTTTCTGCATATCCGGCAAGGACATACTTCGCCACATAGATACGGAGCAGGATATAATCCGTAAGGAAAGCGGCCGCCTTCGGTTCCTCCGCCTGGCCCATATCCATACGGTTTACTTCGAGGAATCGGATAAATACGCGGTGGATGCTGTAGCTTCCCTCCGGCTCGGTCGTATAGGAAAAGAAAGCGCGCCGGGCCGCTCGGACACCCATGCTTTCAAGATATTCTTTTCTTTCCACGATCCGCCTCCTCTTTTACCGCGTGCCATCAGCAGCGGATTACCGCCGGTTTTCAATTTTTCCGCCGCCGGACCGCCGATTCCTTTCCCCGGTAACCACGCAGGAGAAATTCTTCCGTACAGCGCTTCCCGCTTCAATTCACAAGGGGAGAATGGGGAGACCTCTCTTCTTTTCTGTATTCATCAGCAAGCGCTTCCAAAAAGGACGCCACATCCCCCTCATGGAAATCAGAAATGCCATAAACGGCACATACCGCGCCGGCAAGCATTTCCTTTGTTTCTTCGTGGGGCAGCGTCGTATTGATTTCCAATTCTACCGTGCTTCCATTGTCTACAGCAGTAATTAAAACAGTCTCTTCTTTATTTTTCATCATACACCTCGCTGACTTCATCGTACAAAAAAAGAGAGTTCCCCGCAAGAAAAATATTTTTCTGCGCCTCTCTTATAAATTCTTTCTTGCCGTATGGTTCCATCCCTTATTTGTGAGTATCTCCGCGTCTTTTCCAAGAAACGCTTTCCCCGCGTACCGATCCCCTGCCAGCTGCCAGCGGAACCATGCCGTCACATAAGCGTCCGCTTCGGCCTGCACATGGCTGTGGTCCGCATGGGAACGCCGTCCCATGACCATCGCTGTCTTTGCCTTTTGAAATATCTTCTCCATATCCGGAAGCGGTGTAATGAGACGATCATCCAGCCTGTCTCCGCTCACCATGAACCACGGCACATTGACTGCAGAAGCGTCATATTTCCAGCTGTTCATTTTTAATTTGTTTGCAAATGATTCCGTCACCGCCGAAACAGTGACAACCGTTTTAAAACGTCCGCCGCCTTTTCGGAATAAAATCGTTTTCACCGCGCCGACGCCTCCCTGGGAGTGGCCGCCGATCCCCAGATTTTCCTCATCAATCTTTTGAAAAAACACGCTTTTTCTGTCCGCCGCCAACTTGTCCATGAGTTCCAGTCCCCATTCCGCCGAGTATCCGAGTCCCGTATTCCTGTCCGTATTGCCCACGACAATAAAGCCCCAGCTGGCAAGATGTTCAAAAATCGGCTCATCAAGATCACAGGTCGAGGTCGTCCCGTTCAAAAGAAATACCATGGGCCATTTCCGGTTTTCCGTTTCCAGCCGTTTCGGATACCACACGCGGTAAGTATAATTGCCGTACAGTTCTTCTTTTCTTGAAATGGTTTTCTTTGCCACTTCGTATATACCAAGATTGCGGTAGCGCTGTTCAATCTTCCCCTGATCCGCCGTCGTTATCCAGTATTCATCAGTAATGACTGTTGCCGCGTCCGCCACGGAAAAAGAAAGGAGCCATATCCATACATATAAAATTATCTGCAGTTGTTTTTTTATCTTTTCCATATCCGCATTATACCAAAAATGAATAAACAATTAAATTTTATTCTTTGAAATGAACCACGAACAGGAACCGGTCTTTCCACCGGTCTCCATTACTTCGCCATGGAAAGAAATTCTTTGCGCAAATCTCCGTCTGTTCTGAACCGTCCGGATGCGGAAATCGTCCTTGTAAGCGTTCCCGGTTTTCTGATCCCCCGTGCCGTCATACAGGAATGCTCCCCTTCCAAAAGAACGATCACATCCCCGGCACCGGTAATCCGTTCCATGATATCCCGTATATCCGCTCCTATCCGTTCCTGGATTTGGAGACGCTTAGAGACGGCATCGGCGATGCGGGCAATTTTTGACAGTCCGATGACGCGCCCTCTGGGAATATATCCCACAGCCGCCTTCATATTGTACATGAGGGCGATATGGTGCTCGCAATGGGAAAAGAGGGAAATATCTTTCACCACCACCATGTCACTTTCAGGAGAAGAAAATGTCTTATCGAAAGCGCGGGCGATTTCTTCATTGGGCACCGCCGCATAGGCCAGCTGCTCGGCCACCATTTCCGCAAAGCGGCGGGGCGTTTCCACAAGCCCTTCTCTTTCGGGATCTTCCCCGACTGCTTCTATAATCAGGCGCGCTGCCTGTTCCAATTTTTTCTGATCCATTTCAGACCCCTCTCCTGTCCGGCTCCCAGATAATTTTATGGAGCTGTACCTGCACGCAGACTTCTGCCAGTTTTTCTTTTCTCACATATTCGACCAATTCACGCGGCTCTATTTTCCCCCACACGGGACTCACATAAAACTTCGGACCGCCCCGGGGAAAATACTTTATAATAATTTCCTTCATATCCTCCAAATCCGTTTTCGAGGAAACGACGAATTTCAGAACATCCTCCTCCGTCAATTCCTTTAAGTTCGGCAGCCGCATGAAAGACTTCATTCCGCTGTCTGTGCATTTGTAATCCATCGTATAAAAAAGATTTTGGGAACGGCGCGCCAAAAGGGGAACTGCGCCGTTCGTTTCTATATTAATTTCATACCCCTCTTCCCCGAGGATGTCGCAGATTTCCTGCAGCGGATGAAGCAGCGGTTCTCCTCCCGTAAAAGTAATCCGCTTCCAGGGATAGGAACGGATACGGCCTAAGAGTTCCTCTTTCGTAAGGAATTCTTCCGCGTCGGACTCTTTCAAAGCGTATGCCGTATCGCAGTATGTACAGCGGATATTGCAGCCGGCAAACCGGACAAATACCGCCATATACCCTGTCCGTTTTCCCTCTCCATCAATGCTGTCAAATATTTCCGCCACGGGAAACTTATTTTTCATATACCGCTGTATTTCCTTCCGTTTCCTGCACCGCCACGCGGATACAGTGGGGAATGCGGTCGCAAAGCCATTTCGCCATATTTTCTGCCGTGGGGTTCAAGCCTTCCATGATATCGTTAGCGCACCGGTGGTCAAAAAGATTAACGATATCCTTAATCTTCGTGAAATCTACCACCATGCCGTTTTCATCAAGCTTATCATTCTGCACGGTGACAGTCACGATCCAGTTGTGCCCGTGCATTGAAGTGCACTTGCTTTCATAGTTCAGACGCAGGAAGTGCGCTCCGCTGATTTCCATTCTTTTCGTTACTGTAAACATATTATCCTTTCCCTCCGTTCCACGGGTCTTCCACCCCGTTTTCAGCAAACGCTTTCGCCCTGTCTATGCAGGTCCCGCATTCGCCGCAAGGCGTGTCTCCCCCCTCATAACAGCTCCATGTCAGTTCATAGGGTGTCCCCAGTTTCAGCCCTTCCGCCACGACGCCGGTTTTATTTTTATCGGCAAAAGGAAAAACCAGATGCACCTTGCCGTATGTGCCGACAGCAACCGCTTCCCCCATGGCTTTCAGAAACTGGGGCGAGCAGTCGGCATACGCTTCTCCCGCCGCATCATCTCCATGGGCGCCAACATAAATATCCGTCTCTTCCTCTTCATAAATGCCGGCTGCCAGACTTGCCGCCACAGAAATCATGAGGCCGTTCCGAAAAGGAACATACGTAGATACCTTTCCTGCCCCCTTTTCCGCAATCTGCTCACCGTAACTTTTGTGTACAATACTCTCCGTCGAATGGGACAAAAGAGAACAATTGGAATACTGCATGATCTGCGCCAGATCAAATTCATAATGAGGCACATGATAATATGCCGCCACCGCTCTTGCGGCATCTAATTCCTTTTTATGCTTCTGTCCATAAAAAATAGAAGCAGTGCTGACATTCTCTGCTCCCAGTGCATTTACAGCCACGGAGAGACAGGTCGTCGAGTCCACACCGCCGCTGGATAATATAATTGCTTTTTTCATATTTCCTCCCGTTTTTTATAGTTGGTGCTCAGAATGGACAACTGTCGGAACAAATTTCCGTTTCGTTTATTAGTTTCGTTTATTAATAGATCAACTCATTATAGCACAGGACAGAAATAAGACAAACAAATATAGTATAATAAAGCTGTATTATTAAAAGGAGGCATTATGAAGGGCGGAGATGCGGACGAATTTATCGATTATCTCATGGACGGCGGCGCCAGTGTACGCCACAAAGGATATGTCTACCATTTTTCAGGATTTGTGTACCATCCCGGCCAGCACAAGTGGCGGGTGAGCATAGAAAAATACCGCTGGACAAAAGAACCGTTTGAAGATTTCATGGAGCTCGTCTATTATTACACATCCGATGAAGAAGAAGACTGTATCAATCACCTCACCGAAGACATCCTTTGGGACGGGAAATCTTTCTACCAGCTGGAAAAAGCTCTCACCTGGATCGACTGGTAAGAACCTCCCCAGTCATCATCCGGCAGCCCCATCGGTGCCTTTTCATCCATGCGGTAAAAAAATCTCTGTGGCGCATATGGCAAATACCGGTCTGGCAAACCCGCCATATCACTACGGGACTGCCCAAAAATTGAATCATGTGCTATAATTGATTTGTCCTTTTCAGGGACTGATTTTCATGGGGACGTAGCTCAGCTGGGAGAGCGTACGGTTCGCATCCGTAAGGTCGAGAGTTCAATCCTCTTCGTCTCCACCATGCCCTTTGGGGCCAGGCAAAACAGAAGCAGGCTTGCCGCAGCAGGTCTGCTTTTTTTATTAATGTATTTCAACTGCACCCGTACGCTGCCGCGGAAACCGCCCCGCAGGAAATACCGCAACGCAAAATATATTTCGCAGACTATTTTTCCGCTTGACATCTGCCGAAAGAAAATGCTATAGTAGGCACAACTTAATCACAGGCAATGAGAAGAAGAGTAAGCAAAACGAATGTCAAAGAGAGCTTCCGCAAGGTGAAAGGAAGTACAGGAAGTTTGCCGAACATGGTCTTTGAGCCGGATATGCCGAATCATTAAGCAGTCCGGGCGCTCCCGTTACAGAGCTGCGGTATCAGGATTTCCCTCGTACCTACAGAGGTTTGCACGGTGACGTGCAAATGAACTTGGGTGGTAACACGATCTTTCGTCCCTTATTGGACGGAAGATTTTTTATTACAATTTTTTAAGCAAGAACGTCAAAGGAGGAATTTTTCATGAAATTCAAAAAGACAATCATCGCATCCGTCGCCGCATTGGCACTCACAGGTTTTATCACAGGCTGCGGCGATGAGAAAAAAGCGGCGGCTCCCGCTCCGAAAGACAGCAAGGCGGTCACTCTCAAAGTGGGCGTATCCCCCGTCCCCCACGCTGAAATTCTCGGCGCCGTAAAAGATAAGCTTGCCAAAGAAGGTGTCAATGTGGAAATCATCGAATTTACCGATTATGTACAGCCGAACCTGGCGCTGAACGACAAAAACCTTGACGCGAACTACTTCCAGCACAAACCGTACCTGGATGAATTCGCCCGGTCAAGAAATCTGAAACTCGTTTCCGCAGGAGCGATCCATCTGGAACCGATGTCCGTCTTCTCTAAAAAGATTAAAGACTTGAAAGATCTTCCTGACGGCGCCCGTGTAGCCATCCCGAACGATCCCACAAACGGCGGCCGCGCGCTCCTCGTGCTCCAGTCTGCGGGGCTCATCAAGCTCCGTGACGGTGCACCCATCACCGCTACACCGCAGGACATCACAGAAAACAAAAAGAATCTTCAATTCTCTGAACTGGAGGCGCCACAGCTCCCCCGCTCGCTGGAAGACGCTGATATTTCCGTTATCAATATCAATTTTGCCCTGGAAGCAAAACTGAATCCGAAAGATGCCATCTTCACCGAAAGCAGCGATTCCCCATACGCAAACATTGTCGCTGTCCGTGAAGGAGATGAAACCCGCCCTGAAATCAAAAAACTGATCGAAGCCCTTACCAGCCAGGAATCCAAAGATTTCATCGAGAAGAAATACAACGGCGCCATCAAAGCCGCTTTCTGATTAAACAAAAGAAGATTTCAAGATAAAGGACCTCTTCTGCTGGACAAACCAAATGCCCGGTAAAAGAGGTCCTTTTCATACCAGAAGAAAGTCCGCATCATACATCGGTCTCCTGATGTCTGCCTTTCTGTTATCTTTCATTCCGCATTTTACTTCTGTCATCTGCCGCACGATTCGTAGTTTCCCAGAATTTTAAAATAACTGCACATGGAAGACAATCCCTCCAGTGTCCGCGTATTTGATGGATCTTTCAGCGAACCCATGACATCGATGTGGAAGAAATACTCAAAAGGTTTCCCTTCGAGCGGACGGGATTCCAGATGGGTCATATTCATACCGCCGTAGAAAAAGTATCCCAGCACATGGTAGAGTGCACCCGGTTCATGCCTGACGGAAATGGCAAGAGTGATCTTATCCGCTTTATCGGATATTTCCATTTTCGGTGCGATGATGAAGAAACGGGTGTAATTGTTTTCATTAAAAAAGATATTTTCTTTCAGTACGGAAAGCCCATACAGCTTCGCCGCCGTCCGGCTTGCTACGGCCGCCTGATTTTTCTTTCCATCCTTTGAAACACGTTCCGCGCTTTGGGATGTGGAAAAATAAGGTTTCAATTTCCAATCCCGATGGTCATTGAAGAAAAGACGGCACTGGGCAAATCCCTGGGGATGGGAGTAGACCGTATCGATATCTTCCATTTCCGCTCCCGGCAGTCCCAGCAGGTGGTGCTCGATTTTTACCAGTTCTTCACCGACGATGGCGCAGCCGCAGCCCCTGATAAGGTCATAGACTTCCGTAATACCCCCGGTGGAAGAGTTTTCAATGGGTACAACGCCGTAATCAATCATTCCTCCCGCAGCGGCTTTCGTCACATCTTCAAAGAGGGGGAAATATATTTCTTCCCGCTCCCGCTCACCGAAGTGCCGTTCCATGGCCTCATAGGTATAGGAGCCTTTCGCACCGTAACAGCCGACACGGATCCGTTTTTCCATAGTTTCTCCTATATCCATTTTCTCAATTTCACAAGCAGACCTTTTTCCTTTTTCTCCTCCGGTGTTGGACGCTCTACAGTGCGGACCATCCGTTTTTCCATTTCTTCCCGCCGCTTCCGCGCTTCTGTCGATTCAAAAGGGACGGGCCGCGTAAAAGCGGGCGGCATACGCAGGCTGGGCGGCGCCATGATTTTCGGCACAGTAAATTTCGGCACCTCTTTCAAGCTGCCGGCTTCCTCACGCCCCCAAGGGACATAATGGTATGCGCCGGCAGAAGGGTCGGGCACGTTCCGTTCCGCGATATACTTCGCCCCATTAAAGGGAACGCCGCGGAGACGTTCCAGCAATTGCGCCGCCATGACCTGCGGGGAGAAATAAGAGAACGGCAGTCTCGGCGCCATGCGCGCAACAGAAGAAAGAAATGCCGCCTTCACTTCCTCCGCCGTCATGTTCTCCCTGTGGCGCACCTCATCTAAAAGAAGGATCATTCCCTTTTGGGTAGGAAATAAGTTTTCATAAGGAATAACGGTATTTCTATTCCCCATCCCCGACATATCCAGGAAGAAGACAAGGAACAGGCAGGAGAGCGCCTTATCCCCCGCTTCCGCACGAAGATGGAAGTTTGCCATGACATAGTACAGGTTGCGCAGCTTCGACCATTCTCCCGCCATGGTATAGATGGAGACCTTCTGCTGAAAAGCGCGCTCCAGTATATCCCTGGCGGAACAGGGATTCCCTTTCAGAGCCAGAGCAGAACGGGACTCGCCGATTTCTCCTTCCGTAAGTCCGTAGTTTTCACGAACATTTAAGACATACGCCATATGGCGTCCCACCTCGGTACGCCCCTTAGGTTCCAGCACGTATACTTTCGGTACAGCGTGGTTATAATTTTTTTCAGGAACTTCATGGATTACACGCCGGACAAGTTCTGTATGCGATCCTTCACCGGAGAGGCCGTATCGTTTAAGGAAATCGGAAAGCGCCTTATCGGGAAGCATATTCACCGTTTCCCGGGGAGTGCTTTCGCGGATCCAGCCGTCAGCATAGAGGCGGTCCAGACAGAGATCGGCGTCGCTGCCGTAAGTGGCATACAGATAAGACGGCATCTTTGCATGCACCGGTTTGCCGTCAAAATAATCCAGTATGAGTATCTCACGTACAGAAAGACCCACTCGTCCCGCCTCCTTCTCATCATACTTTATTTTTTAGTATAGCAAAACAAAAGTATGATTAAAAGTCATAAACACAAACCACAGGAAAATTTTTGTCCCTGCACCTAAATTCCGAAAAGCGCTTTTTATCTTATCCCATATCCGGCATCCGGAATTTAATTTCCGCCCTTCGATACTAAACGCCCATGTGCGTCCCCACGGCACTGAAAACGGGAAGCAGGACGGAAAATATGATTGCCGCTGTTACAAGACCTACAAAAAGCAAAAGAGAAGGTTCCAGAATCTTTCTGAATCCTGTCAGTTTCCTTTTCGTTTCCTCTGTCATAAGATGAGCGCTCCGCTCCAGAAAGAGAGGAAGCCGCCCGCTTTCCATTCCTACATGGATCATGCGGGCAAGGGCGGTATCGCCAAAGGATCTTTCCATGCTCTGGGCAAAATCGCCGCCCCTCTCTATATCCTTTTTTATTTTCAGCAATTCTTCTTTTACGGCGCCGTTATCCGTTATGTCCGCTATATCAGCAAGGGCGTCGGACAAGGTTTTCCCGCTTTTCAAAAGTGCCGACAGGGCAAGCGTCACACGGATGAGGTACAGCCTCCGGATAAAAGGGAAGCGGAAAAGAAACGCATCTGTACTTCTTTTTCCCCGTTCACTTCGTAACCAGACGACACCGCCGACTGCACCCAAGAGAAGTTCAACAAGAAAATAAAACCCTTTTTCCTGTAAGAACAGGCCCAGAGCAAGCGCCGCCCTCGTCACCGCCGGAAGCGGTATGTCGAGGGCGTCAAAAAGCGCGGCAAAGGACGGCAGGATGACAGTAAGGATCAATGCAAATACAAGAAAGGAAAAGAAGAGAACAAAAACAGGATAGGAAAGAGCCGACTTCATACCGGCAATAAATTCTTCTTCCTTGCGATAGCACGCGGCGGCCAGGCGGAGCTGTTCCGGAATCGTTCCCGACAGCTCGCCTACCTGCAGAAGGGCCGTAAAAAAAGGCGGAAACGCACGGGATCCCGCAAAACTTTCCGCAATGGAGTGCCCTGCTTCGATGGTCACCTTGATCTCGCCCAGAAGAATCTTTTCTTTCCCGCTCCGGCCGCCGCCAAGGATGTCCAAAGTTTCGGTTACGGGAATCCCCGCGGAAAGAAGTGATTCCCATTCTTCCGCCAAATCGGCGAGACGGCGTCTTTTGAAAAGGGACACTTTTTTCTTTTCTCCCGTTTTTCTGATGGTCATCGGGTGCAGCCCGCGGCTTCTGAGTTCATCCGCTGCTTCTCTTTTGCCGGCAGCCGCCACTCTTCCTTCCTCTACTTCTCCGCTGTCAGCGTACGCTTTATAAAGGAACTCCATTTTACTCTCCCGCCAAATGCAAAAGTTCTTCTCGTTCTTTTTCTGTCACGCCCTTTACCTTGTATACCGCCTGGCGCAGAGTGCGCATGTCATTCACACCCGTTTCCATATAGGACAGGACCTGTGCTTCTTTTCCTTCGCGGATGAGGTTCGCCACAGCAGGGGTATTTGTCAGAATTTCACGGAGCAGTACAGTTTTAGTTCCCATCCGCCAAAGTCTTTGCGCCGACACGCAGCGGAGGACGGAAGAAATAATCAGGCGCACTTCGTTTTGTTCTTCCGCCGGAAATACATGGACCATGCGGCCGACGGCTTCCAGAGCGCGCCCGTTGTGGAGCGTCCCCAAAACGAGATGCCCTGTTTCTGACGCGGTAAGCGCCGCCGCTATGGTTTCCCTGTCCCTCATTTCCCCTACGGCAATGACATCAGGATCCTCGCGGAGAGATTCGCGGACACCCTCGGCAAAACTTACCGCGTCACGACCGATTTCCCGCTGACGGACAAGGGATTTCCCCACGGAAAGGACATACTCCACAGGATCTTCCAAGGTCACGATGTGACGCGCTTTTTCCTTGCCGATTCCTTCCAGTGCTCTTGCCATGGTGGTGCTTTTCCCGCTTCCTGTAGGGCCTGAAAAAAGGACAAGGCCGGAGGATAATTTTGCAATCTTCTCAAGCCATTTTTCATCAGGATCTTTTTCCACACGGTCAAGCACGGGCAGCACACGGAGCGCCGCGCAGTCTTTTCCGCCCGCCCGGTACAGATGGATGCGGAACCGATTTTCTCCTATGGAAAAAGAAGTATCGCATGCACCTTTTTCTTCATACACTTTTCGTTTATCCGGTGAAAGGCAGGAATGGAAAAGCATATCAAAAAAACTTTTCTCCGCTCTTTCCTCCAATTCTTTAAGTTCGCCATATTCACGGACAATAACCCTTCCGCCTTCCGTAAGATGGATATCTGTAGCCTTCGGGTAAAGGGCCAGCCACTGTTCAATATGTTTCATAGTCACTCCCATAAGAGCGCCGCTTCCTCAGGCGGGACGGCGCCGCTTTCCATTAACCGCAAAAGGGATTCCTTCAGGGAATACTGTCCCTGTTTTCTCATACATTCTGAAAACTCTTCGGCTGCCGCGTTTTCATGAAGCAGCCGTCGTTCTTCTTTCCCGATTTCCAGCATTTCAAAAACACCGGTCCGCCCGTCTGTGCCGGCCCCCCTGCAATGGTCACAGCCCTTTGCCATGTATGCCCGTCTCCCGATAAACGCTTCAGGAAACAACTTTTCTTCCGCCATTTCTCCTGTAATAACCATTTCCTTCCGGCAGGCGGGACAGAGTTTCTTCACAAGCCTTTGAGAAATGATGAGAGACAGCGACGCGGAGAGCAGGTACGGCGGAATGCCCATATCTGTCAGGCGGGCAGGCGCCGATACGGCATCGTTCGTATGAAGCGTAGACAGGACAAGATGCCCGGTAAGAGCGGCATGTACGGCAATTTCCGCCGTCTCCCGGTCGCGTATTTCCCCGATCATCACCACATCGGGATCCTGCCGCACAAGAGAACGGAGACCTTTTTCAAAAGTAAGGCCCGCTTTTTCATTCACTTCCACCTGGGTGATTCCCGGTATGCGGTACTCCACGGGATCTTCCACGGAAATCACGCTGATTTCAGGACAGCACACCAGTTTCAGCGCCGCGTAGAGCGTCGATGTTTTCCCGCTTCCCGTAGGACCGGTAGTGAGAATCATGCCGCTTTTCTTTCCTATTTTTGTGCGGAATATTTTCTTCTGCAAGGGAAGCATCCCGAGTTCATTCTTTTCAATGAAATCCATCTGCCCCGATAAAATCCGTATGACGATCGTTTCCCCGTAAACCGAAGGCATCACGGAAAGACGGAAATCTGTATTTTTTCCTTCCCTGATTTCCGAAAAGCTTCCGTCCTGGGGAATGCGGTTTTCCCCCACGTCCATACCGCCCAGGACTTTGGCCCGCACCGACAGTCCCGCCGCCATATCAGGGGGCAGCCGGTACCTCTCTGTAAGAGTTCCGTCAATGCGGAACCGGACAAGGACAAATTCACGGCACGGTTCCAGATGGACATCGCTCGCCTTTTCCGAAACGGCGGCCTGCAGAATTCTCCGCATGGCAATTTCCGCATTGGCCGCCCGCAGTATTTCCATAATTTCTCCCTTCCGCAGGAAAAGCCCGCGGCCGGTTTCCCGCCGCAAGCCTTTCTTTTTACACCTGCATAATGTGCATGATATTCGTGGCAGAGGATTTCCGCCGGTTTATTTCCCCCTGCCTGACCCCTGCCGCGATGACACAAAGGCTGTCCTCCCGAAATTTTTTCCCTTTCAAAACGGCAACGGACCGATAGTGCAGATAATTTTCGTCCTTCGCATGGTTCCTCCCGAGACAGTAGAAGTCCTTCCATTTCTATTGCGTAATTGGAATAAAAAATTTACACTTGTATATAAAGTAAAATATTTTCTGCTTTTCTTTATAGTGTACAAAAAGAGCGGATATAAATAAAGCCTTTTCATTCCTTTGGAAGTTTCTTCATGAACTTTCACGACAAACGCGTCCATCCCGCATTTCTTATCCTCACCTCTTTTCTTATTCTCATCAGTTACCGTATCATTTCAAATATCATAGCGCAAAACGCCGAAACGGGACGAACCGGGCAGGGACAGGTGGCCGTGGCAGCCACATCCCCGATTTGAATATGAATAATCGTCTACCGCTGCAAACTCATCGACAGCTCCGATATAATGAGCCGCGTCTTCCATGAAATGAGGAATGCCATAAAATGCACAAACGCCCTGTACCGGTTAAGAAATAAATATAGCGCTTATATCCGCTTTACAGCAGTCAAAAGCATTTTCTACCGTTATCCATACTTCCTTTCCGGTCAAGATTGGGAGTAAGAGGAATCCGTTACATGAAAAAGCAAAAGGAGAATCTCCATGATAAAAATACTGTTCGTCTGCCATGGCAATATCTGCCGCTCCCCGATGACGGAATTTGTTATGAAAGACCTCGTGGCAAAAGCCGGATTGGAACATTTGATTTCCGTTTCATCCTGCGCGGCGACTTATGAAGAAATCGGAAACGACACCTATCCCCCCGTACGCCGGCTTCTCAACGAAAAGGGGATCCCTTTCACTAAACGGGAAGCACGGATATTTACGCCTGCCGATTACGAAGAAAGTACTTATATCATCGGCATGGATGATGAGAACCGCCGCGATCTTTACCGTCTTACCAAAGGCGACCCGCAGAAAAAAGTGTCCCTCCTTCTCGAATGGACAGGGGAAAAGCGGAGTGTCGCCGATCCGTGGTATACCGATGATTACGAAACAGCCTATCGTGATATAAGGGAAGGCTGCGCCGCGATTCTCAAAGGGGTCATACCATGATTTCCGTTTACCCGTCTTTTTACAAAGACTTCCGCTGCAAGGCGGACAGGTGTGTCCACTCATGCTGTATGCAGAACTGGGACATCGACATCGACGAAGCCACGGCAATGAAATATCTCGTCATGACGGGTGAACCGGGGGAAACTATCCGTGCCTCCATGACAGGCACAAAAGGAAACCGCCGGTTCATCATGAAAGACGGCCGATGCCCTCTTTTGCAGGAAGACGGACTTTGCCGCATCGTTGCGGAAACGGGAGAAGAAAATCTTTGCGATATCTGTGCCATGCATCCCCGTTTCTTTGTGGAAAACGGAAATTTTGAACTGGCCGGTGTGGGACTTGCCTGTGAAGAAAGCGTGAAGCTTCTCCTGTCCAATTCCACGCCTCTGCTTTTCATGGAAGACAGCGCCCTTTCTCTATTCGACTTTCCCACGCTGCTTTCCGCTATGGGCTGCAGTCTTCCCGAAGAAGCGCTCTCCTATACGCCGACCATCAATGAAACTTACTGCCGGACCATTTTACACGCTCTTTCTCAAACGGAACCTGTCGATGAAGCATGGACAAAGAGGCTCTCCTCTCTTTCCGGATTTTTTACTTCCACGCTGAAAAAGGCGCACGCCTATCTTTCCGAAGCGCCTCTCCCGGAATTGACGGCGGTGTATCAATACATTTTCTACCGCGCCCTGGAAAAAGAACCGTTCTGCGGCATAGACGCCGTCATGACATACGCCCGGCAAAGCACAGACTTCATCTTCATGGAAACTGCCGTATTCGGAAATCTCCCTGAAAACATACGGCGCTGGTCGGAGCAGATCGAATACGACACGGACAATCCGGATATCCTTCTGTCGCTCATCACAAAATAATATTTCAGCAAAAAAGCAGATCCCGTTAAAGGACCTGCTTTCGTTTTCCCTTAAAACAACCTTCCTTTTAAGAGAAAAAATTCCATAAAGTTTTTTTACTGTATGCTCCTATACAAAAAGAAGAGATTCACTCCGCTTTTCATAGAGATATCTTAGTATTTCATACTTGTTTTTGCCAGTTCTTCCAGAGATGGTTTCAGATAATTTCTTTCCGCGTCACTGGTCACTGCCAGGATTGCTCTGTATTGATTCTCTTTTTTCATGAAGTATCCCCGGATGTAAAGGGGCACGATGAAACCGTCGGCGTCGCTTATGACCCGCGCGCCTGCCGTATACGTATGGTCATTTAAACGGGTAATCGGTTCTATGTCCTGCAGACGCACATGGGCAAAGTCTTCGGGAAGTTTCACAGGAGCCGTTTTATTATGCTCGCGTATGGCATCTACGATGAGTTCGTTAATTGCGGGTTCAGCACCCATCAGGTAAAGGTTCGCTATCATAAGCGCCCCTGCAGACACCATGTTTTGATCCTTCACAAAGAAAGGATCCATTCCCTTTTTATTTTCTTCCGTTTCAGGAAAAGAGAAATTCACGACAAAGGCGTCAAAGCTTCCCTCATCAGAAGTGACGAGAAGCTGTCCCGCAGGAAATACTCCTCCTTTTTCCGTACTGAACGGAATCTCTTTTCCCGCCATTTTTTTCACAGACGGCGTTATGACGAAAGGCGTATAAACGGCGTTATTTCTTAAAGTGATTTCCTTTGTAAGAAAAGGAGCTGCCTGCCTGTAAAGATCTTTTATGGCATCTCCCGGACTTCTGCGGAAATCGGCAGTCAATTGCCTGTCGGCCGCCGTGCCTGTACCCGTCTCTTTATGGGCAGGTTCTGCAAAAACAGCGGTCATGGATGAAACGGTAATCCCCGCCGCCAAAAATGCTGTCACGAGTCTTTTCATCGAAGTCCCTCCGCGCCTTTTACTAAAACAGGTTCTATAATCCGGCCTGTGGCCTGATTGGTATAAATGGCAGTGGCTCCAAGTTGCCCTTTATCTGCTGACGCGATGAAAAAGACATAAAAAGGCGCTTCCACCCCGTACTGTTCCACAAAAAGAAACATGCTTCCATAAACAAACTCAGTCTGTCCATCTTTTTTATAGACGAAACGATTGTTACTGTCTTCTTTTTTCATGCTTTCCCGGATGGTTTCAAGATTCAAAGTCCGGTTCTCTCCAAGGATATCAATTTTTTTCGGATGGGCTTTTTCCATGGCCCTGATGATTTCATTCCAGCCGGCGATATCTTTCTCTTCCAATTTTACAGATACAACAGCCGCCTGATGAAAGGCATCCTTCGTCTCCATTTGCAGCTGGGAAAATCTGCCGGCTGCAAAAAGTTTTCCGAGCTGCTCGGCCATCATTTTTTCATGGACTGTATCGCCTTTTCCAAATAATCCCATCCGCTTGACAGCAGGAAGGATTTCTTTTTCTGCTTTTTCCTGGTTCCACTCTTTCTGCAGTTCTTTTCCCACATATGATTTATCTGCTTCCCGGAGGGTCATCTCATTTCCCAGCGGAAGAATATGTCCGTCCGCCAATTGTGAACGTACTCCCGCCTATAGAGGCGGGAGCTTCCTGCTTCAGCGAGAACAGCACCACTGACTCCGAAGAGTTGCGACGACTTACATTCTCTTCACAGGCGTAGATTCCCGTGCGACCCACGGTACTCTATGAGTTATGTCAGGCAGATATTCGCCTAGCTTCTTCTCGAATATTTATCGCAGCATTCTTGTCACGATTATGGTGACTGCCACACTTAGGGCAATCCCATTCCCTCACAGACAAGTCTTTTGTTTCGTTATTCTGATAACCACAAACATGGCATAACTGGCTACTTGGATACCATTTATCTATCCTGACAAGTTGTTTACCTTCCCAAGCAAGTTTATATTCTAGTATGTTCGTGAACAAATTCCAGCCGTTGTCGGCTACGGATTTGCCAAAGCTGAATTTGCCACCCTTCTTGCGTTTTGCCATAGCTTTGACACGAATATCCTCAATACCAATGGCATCGTAGCGGTCTGCAAGGTAACGGGCTTTCTTATGCAGAAAGTCACGACGTTGATTCGCAATTTTCTCATGGAGCTTGGCTACACATAATCTTTGCTTATCTCGGTTATGGCTTCCCTTTTGTCTCTTGGAGAGTTTTCTTTGTGCCTTGACCAACCTTTTCTCGGCTCTTCGCAAGAAATTCGGATAATCGGCATCATCCTCATCGGAAGCAACATACAGACCGTGCATAGCAAAATCCAGCCCAAGGAATTTCTTAGGTATTATGAGGAGTATTTGGTTTTCGTACTCCACCAAAATACTGATGTAATATTTCCCTGATGGTGTCTTGCTTATGGTTACAGTCTTTATAATGCTGTTCTCCATCAATGGACGATGAAGACATAGCTTTACCCAACCGATTTTAGGCAGCTTTACTTTGTTCTCCTCGATTCTTACAGAGCCATGCTGGTTGTTCGTGGAATACGAAGCATGACCTGTTTTCTTCGACTTGAAGCGTGGCTTGCCAAAATGCTTCTTATTGCTCCAGAAGTTGCTGTATGCCTTGTTCAGGTTCATCTGGGCATTCGTAAGAGCAAGGCTGTCAACTTCTCTCAGCCAAGGAAATTCTTCCTTATACTGTGCAGGTGTATTTTTCAGCTTCTTGCCAGTTTCCTTGTAATAGTCAAGACGGTCACCAAGCATCTTGTTATAGATGAATCTGACACAGCCGAAGGTCTTGGTAAACATAATCTTCTGTTCTGTTGTCGGGTATAGCCTGTATCGGTATGCCTTATTCACTGCCACATCACCCACCTTGATTTTCTATGTATGTACGAATTATCTCTATGGGAGCACCGCCTGTTGTTAGCAGACAATAGCTTCTTGACCAAAACATCTCCTTCCACAGCTTACGCCTAACTTCTGGAAATTTTTTTTGATTAGTCTCGAACTAGCACTTTTGTAAGCGTTGATGAATTTTGACATCTCCGTGTTAGGGTAAGCACGAAACATGATATGCACATGGTCTTGGTCATGATTCCATTCTTCCAATATGATGTTATGGGAAGAGCCTATACGAACGAATATATCTTTTGCGTATTGGCTCATCTCGTCAGAAAACACTTTGCGACGATACTTTACCACTAGAACAAGATGATAATACAGCAAGAATACTGAATGGTTATTATTGTCTAATTCCATGACACAATCAATCCTTTCGTCTCTACGGCTGATTATATCATGGAACAAGCTACAAAGCAATTGTTTTTCTGAGGGCATCGAACCCACAGAAAAACCCACAATTCATCTCACCACCTATAGAGGGGGGAGACTTCTTGCAGGTTAGGTTAAATCGGATGCCAGAGACAGTCCGCCTGCTGCCAAAGCAAGCGTGAGCGCCATGGCACATATACGTTTTTTCATAATGCTCCTTTCATGAGCTGTCTTTAATTATTTTCTTTCATTATACCAAACCCGTCATGCAGAGGAATAGATTCTTCACTCTGTGTCACTATCCCGTTTCCCTTCTTTCTCCCACAGCATTCTTGCCTCCGTTCAGAATAACGATTGGAGGAAAAGGCGTCATAATGAGGAAAACGTCAACCATCATCCGAAGCGGATGTGAAGGATCTGTTACCATAGTGAGGAAGACGGCAAGAAGATAAAAGCTATCAGCTGTGAGCTGTCAGCTGCAAGCTAAATATTCTTTTACGATTTAAATCATTACGACAAGCGAGTATCCTCAATCGCACTACGTGCGCCAACAGCTTCTTCTGGCGGCGGGTTCCATGATCCTTGTGTAAAAAGCGGTATTGACGGTGGGACTTCATTCGGAGTAATAGATTCTTCACTCTGTGTCACTATTCCGTTTCCCATTTTTCTCGCAAAGCATTCTTGCTGCCGTTCAGAATAACGATTTTGGAAAAGCACGTCACTAACAATGGGGAACAGAAAGCGTCATAATAACGGAGAACGAAAAGTGTCATCCTGAATGAAGGTGAAGGATCTGTGCCCTTAATGAAGTCACCTCGGCGCTTGAAAAGCCTGTACCTGAAAACGGTCTTTTTATTCTCCCAACTCGCGGCGGATAAGCTCACTCTTCAATGTCTGCAGCTTGTCGGACAGGTTGATTTCCATCAAATCAGGATTAAGGAGACGTGTATATTCCGGCCAGAGGGTATCTATCTGTTTGTCTGCATAGCGGATGATTTCAGAAAGTGCGGGCAGCGGAAGGTTCCTGCCATTTTCTACGACGGGCTTCAGCAGTTCTTCCACTGTATAAGTTCCTGCTTTCAGCTCTTTCCTGCGCCATTTCGCCGATTCCGTGACAAGGGTAAAGTCGCCGCCGTCCGCCGCTTTTTCATCATGGAGGCAGACAAGATCGGTAATCATTTTTCCTGTATCTTTTTTATAGAAACGATAGACCGTCTTGATACCGGGGTTCGTCATTTTTTCCACGTCATTGGAAAATTTCATAACAGGAACCTCTTTACCATCCGCTTCTTTCACCGCCATTTTAAAGACGCCCCCCAGCGCGGAAGTGCCGTCGGCCGTGATGATTTTCGTACCCACGCCCCACGAGGTGACGGTGCAGCCCTGCGCTTTGAGGGACTGGATGGTATATTCGTCAAGATCGTTGGAACCGGAAATGATGGCATCAGGGAAGCCGGCTTCGGTAAACATACGCGTCGCTTCCTGAGAGAGATAGGCGATATCTCCGCTGTCGATGCGGATCCCGTATTTCCCGGGAAGCCGCCCCTCTTCTTTCAGTTCTTTAAACACCTGAATTGCATGGGGTACACCCATTTCAAGGACATTATAGGTGTCGGCCAAAAGGATGAGGTTGTCATGATACTGGCGAACGTATTCGCGGAAAGCATCTATCTCTTCATCAAAGCTCATGACCCAGCTGTGGGCCATCGTACCGAGGACAGGAATGCCGAACTGTTTTCCCGCTTCCACATTGGATGTGCCGTTGAACCCTCCGATCATGGCGGCCCGCGCGCCCCAGAGCCCGGCAGAATGTCCCTGCGCGCGGCGGAGACCGAACTCCATCAGGGCGTCTTTCGGCGCCACAGTGCGCACACGCCGTGCTTTCGTGGCGATGAGGCTTTCATGGTTCATGATCATGGATAGACCCGTTTCGAGAAGCATGGCTTCTGTCGTAGTACCGTGGAAACGAAGAAGAGGTTCGCCGGGAAAGACTACAGTGCCTTCCGGTACAGCATAAATATTTCCTTTAAAGCGGAAATCTTTCAGGTAATCAAGAAAGGCGGGATAAAAAATATGCAGACTTTCCAGGTAATCGATATCTTCTTCATCAAAACGGAAATTTTCTACAAACTGCTGGAGATGCTCAAGCCCCGCCACGATGGTGTATCCGCCGTTAAAAGGATTCTTTCTGTAAAAACGGTCAAATACGACTTTCCGTTCATGGCGTCCTTTGTTGAAAAGGGCATTCGCCATTGTCAATTGGTATAAATCGGTAATCAAGCCATTCATTTTTATTCCGCCTTTCTTTATATACGTATTCTCAAGACTTATCGCTTTTCATTTCCCTCATCACAGCAGCAGATCCTTCCCATTCGTTCAGGATGACGCCTCACCGTCCTCGTCATTCGGCACTTTTAGCTGCCAGCTGCCAGCTCACAGCTGATAGCTTTTATCTTCTTACGGCTTTCCTCATCACGGGTACAGATCCTTCACATTCGTTCAGGATGACGATTAATGTTTCTCTTATTATGATGCCCTTTCCTCCAATCGTCATTCTGAATGGAGGCAAGAATGCTGTGCGAGAAAGAAGGGAAATGGGATAGTGACACAGAGTGAAGAATCTGTTACTCCGAATGAAGTCCCACCGTCAATACCGCTTTTTGCACAAGGATCATGGAAACCGCCGCCATAAGAAGCTGCTGGCGCACGTAGTGCGATTGAGAATACTCGCTTGTCGTAATGATTTAAATCGTAAAAGAATAGTTAGCTTGCAGCTGACAGCTTTTATCTTCTTACCGCTTTCCTCATCACAGGTATAGATCCTTCACCTCCGTTCAGGATGATGATTATCATTTCCCTCACTACAACAGCAAATCCTTTGCTAATGTTTCGTATGACACCTAATGGAAATCATATGCTTCGGCTTTTAACTCACAGCTAATAGCTAACAGCTAATGGCTGACAGCTGACAGCTCACAGCTGATAGCTTTTATCTTCTTACGGCTCCCCTCATCACGGCAACAGATCCTTCGCTCCCGTTCGTATTTAGACTCCATTATAGCACTTCCCCGCCGGCCTTTCAGAAAATGAAAAACGCGCCCGTCACAAGCGCGCTTTCTTTTATAATTCAATTTCTTCCGTCTTTCCGGTAAAATCCGTGATGACCGCGTTTCCCGATGCCAGCCTGAACACGGTATACCTGCCGTCTTTACGAATACCGTCCAGAGACTCCTCACAGCTCCTCAGCATGGCGCGACGCGGTTCCTCCCCTTTATCCTCCCGCAGTTTGCAGGATATGCAGATATTCGACTGATCCGGATGGGTGGCGCAGATTTCCGCGCGGTCGTTCAAAAGAAGCTGTCCGTAAATCTCATCATCTTTATTGAAAAGGAAATGGATTACGCCGCCGCAGACACAGACATTATTCATCGGCCGAAGGCGCGGCCAGATACCGTCCAAAGTAGCCAGATAAAACACACCGCATTGTTTCAGATATTCAGCAATTCTTTCCGCCGCTGCCATACAGATCCCTCCCGTCCTTTATCTCTACATTTATTTTATCATATTCCAAAAGAAATATTTACCTCAATCCCGCTTCCGCTTCTTCTCTGTCCGCCAGGATTTTCACTTCCGTATCCAGATGGGTGAGAATCTCGACGACTTCTTTTCGCGTGTCTGCCGTAGCATTGATGCAGCAGGTCGCCCGCCGGGGATCGATGGTGGTCAGAATGCCGAGATATTCATATCCTTCCATGATACGATTGACGTAGTTCACATCGCCCGGCGCGATTTCTATATAGACTCTGTTATCCACGGACGCGCCTCCGGAGAATGGTATACGGCGGCAGATCCTGCTCTGTCACCATCGTCAGCTCTTCCAGCGGATGGGGCGCTGCTGCCGCCTCTTCACCGTCTTTATTCGTCAGATGCCCGATTGTGACAGGAAACACATCCCCTGCCGGAGTAAGACATTCAACGACCTCTCCCGCCTTGAAATAGTTGCGCTGCTGCACTTTCACCGTACCGTTTCCTTTATCCTGCTCCAGAACAAGGCCAATAAAATCATAAGGCTGCTCCGGCTGGGACTTCATATATTCCTGGGCGGAATGGTCGGGGTTCTGGAACGCGAAAGCCGTCGTGTAAGGACGATGGGATACCTTTTCCAGTTCTTCCCGCCATTCCGGACGAACGGAAAATGCCGCTCCCAATTCGTAGTACGAGTCAATCGCTTTCCGATACGCTGCCACAACCGCCGCCACATAGTAGACGCTCTTCATGCGGCCTTCAATTTTCAGAGAAGAAACGCCCGCTTCGATAAGTTCGGGGATATGGTCGATCATACAGAGATCTTTGCTGTTAAAAATATATGTGCCGTGCTCATCTTCTTCCACGGGGAAATACTGTCCCGGACGGGACTCTTCCATCACGGAATACTTAAACCGGCATGCCTGGATGCATTCGCCCCGGTTGGACTGGCGTTTCCCGTTTGTAAAATAATTGGATAAAAGACAGCGGCCGCTCCAGGAAATACAGAGCGCCCCATGGCCGAATACTTCCAGTTCGATATCCACCCGTTTTCTGATGTCCGCCATTTCCGAAAGGGATACTTCTCTGGCAAGAACGACGCGGGACGCGCCCATATCTTTCCATCTCCTGACGGTGCGCCAGTTTGCCGCGCTCGCCTGTGTGCTCACATGGACCGGCAAATCAGGCGCTGCTTCACGGGCGATATCAAATACGCCGAGATCGGAAATCAGGACGGCATCCGCATGAATATCCTGTAAATATTTCAGGTATGTGTCAAGCCCTTCCAAATCTTCATTCCGGGGAATGATATTGACCGTGATATACACTTTTTTCCCCATGGAATGGGCATACTCCACAGCCTCTTTCATTTCTTCCCGGGTAAAATTGCCGCCGTACGCACGGAGGCCGAAAGCTTTGCCCGCCATGTATACCGCGTCTGCCCCGTAAAGGAGCGCCATTTTCATTTTTTCCATATTTCCCGCCGGCGCGAGAAGTTCCATTTTTTCCACTTGTGTTCCTTTCTTCCCTTATTTCCTTATCTTACTTGACACCGCAAGACCGTCTCCCTCTTCATGGATGACCGTATCATAATGAGCCTCCACATATTCGAGGTATTCCCGCAGGCGTGTGACAAGCGTCCTGTACCGATGCGCCGCGGGTTCCCCGCTTCGCACCAATCCGCGGAAGAGGACATTATCCGCCGCAATAACCGCGTTTTCTGATAATTTCGGCTCAATAAGTTTCAAATGGCGGAGGTACTGCCCTTTCGGCCCGTCAAGGTAAACAAAATCATACGGCCCTGCAAGCGTAGAAAGCACTTCTCCCGCGTCCCCCAAATGGCACCGGACACGCTGCTCGAATCCTGCCGCCTGCATGACGGATACAGCCCGTTCATTCCGCAGGGCATCTATTTCTATGGTATCAATTTCCGCCAGGGGAAAATGCTCTGCCAGAAGCAAAGCGGAATAGCCGATGGCCGTTCCCACTTCCAGTATTTTCTTTGGATCGGCTGCCGCCGCGGCTTCCAGCAGCAGCTTCCTCTCCGCCCTGCGCAGAATGGGAATATTCTCTTCTTCCGCTTCCCGCTCCAGTTCCTTTCTCAGATCCGCAATCATGGCCATATCAGTCGTCTGTCCCATAGATCCGGTCGATTTCCGCCTGATGTTCTTCAAGCGTCTTCGTGAAGACATGGCGGCCGTCTTTTTCCGCCACATAGTAAAGATACTCTCCGGGCGCCGCGTCAAGCACCGCACGGACGGCATCCATGCCGGGACTGCTTATGGGGCCGGGCGGAAGTCCCTGCCGTTCATATGTATTATAAGGCGAATCAATTTTCGTATCCGCCATGGTCAGTTCCTCTTTCTGCCTGCCCAATGCATACTGGACAGTAGCGTCAATCTGAAGAGGCATCTGCTTCTCCAGACGCGCCAGGATGACAGAAGCGATCGGCACCTGATCCTCCTTTAACCGTGCTTCCCGCTCCACCATGGACGCGATGGTCATGAGGGCATGAATAGAAAGATGCTTCTCCTCCGCCCTCCTGCGCAATGCAGGCGTAAGCATTTCATCCGTGCGCCGATACATCATGTCAGCAATCTGCCGGGCGGAGCAAGATTTCGGAATCTCATACGTATCGGCGAAAAGAAACCCTTCTCCCTTCACCTTTGCCGCCTCGGGACCGTACATGTATGGAAAAGGCGCGTAAGTTTCCGCTTCATGAAGAAAATCTCCATAGCATTCCAGCCCCGCCTTCTGAAGAACATCTGCAATCTGCGCTGCGGTAAAGCCTTCCGGCACGGTAATCTTCACCACTTCTTCTTTTCCGTTTTTCAGAACCGAAATTGTCTCCGCCACCGTTGATCCCTGCCGGAATGTATAGTATCCGCTTTTAAGCGCCTTCCCGTTTCCTGTGGCCAAAAGCATGGCGCGGAAAACGGCGGCACTTCTGATAACACCTTTCTCCTCAAGCATTTCTCCGATTTCCCGCCCCGTGGCATTCTTCGGTATTTCCACCATCACCGTTCCATCCGCCGGTCCGTGATAAAAGAAATAAAAATAGAGGAACAGGCCCGCCGCCAGCGCCGCAAAAGCAAGCACCACCCCATGCAGGTATTTCCTTTTATCTTTTATAAAAGATATTTCCTTCATAAAACCTCTCTTGTTTCAATCGCGGAAGAACAGAAACCATCGCAGCCTTCCGCTGTTTTCATGACTGGTTTATTATACCACAACTCTGAAAATAGCCGCCTTTTCTCCGCCGTGCTACAATAGGTCCATCAGCAAAGGAGGAATTCCTATGGAAATCAAAATCGGAACTGTCGGTACCGCCGGCCGGACCGTCACGGAAAAAGACACTGCCCTTGCCGTCAAAAGCGGCTCTCTGCAAGTCCTTGCCACTCCTGTTTTATCCGCCCTTATGGAAGAGGCTGCCGTCGCCGCCCTTGCGCCCTGCCTGCCGCCAAAACAGACTACGGTAGGCGGTTTCATCGCCGTCCGCCACAACGCGCCCACCCCCGTGGGACAAACGATCAAAGCGACTGCCACCGTGACGGCGGTCAAAGGAAAGAAAATATCTTTCACCATCACCGCGTCTGATGAAAACGGCGCCATCGGTGAGGCGGAGCACACCCGTTTCCTTGTGGATGAAGAAGCGTTCATGAGGAAATTACACAAATAAAAGGATTTTCGGATCAAAAGGCATGGCAAAAGACGCCCGCGGTATTCTGCGGATGTTTTTCATTGATGCTTTATTTTTTTGTATGGCTTCCAGCGGCGCGTTCCACCCCTGTCCCGTCAAAAACGGGAATAAAACTTTGATCGGAAGATTCTTTCTGCTGGATATATCCGTCTTCAATGCCGAGCGCTTCCATGTACGCTTCCGCCTCTTCGTATTCTTCATCGGTAATCCGGCGGTTGATTTCAGGAAACTCTTCCGCTCTTCCGTGAGGCGTGTACTGCCGCATAAGGCTGAAAAGAACATCCCCTTTCCGAAACGTTTCCGCCACATATTCCAAAACGCCTTTCGTGTTTTTCATCTGCCCCGGCAAAATGAGGTGTCGGATAAGGACACCTTTTTTTAATATACCGTCGGCGCCGATTTCATAGGGGCCTGTCTGCCGGAACATCTGCTCAATGGCAGGCACCGCCTTTTCAAAGTAGTCCGGCGCGCTGCTGTACCTCTCCGCCGCCGCAGCGTCGCTGTACTTCAAATCAGGAAGCCAGCACTGTATTTTCTTCCGCAGGAACGCCACGGTATGAACGCTTTCATAGCCGCCGCAGTTATACACCACCGGTACGGGAAGCGGTTCTCTCAGACTTTGAAAAACGGCATGAGTAAAATGGGTCGGCGTCACAAGGTCGATATTGTGCGCCCCCCCGGCGATGAGCTCACGGTAAATCTCCGTCAGCCGCTCCACGGATATTTCTATCCCCCGGCACAGTTCAGATATTTCATAATTCTGGCAATACACGCAGGATAAATTGCACCCTGCAAAGAAAACCGTTCCCGCGCCTCTTGTCCCGCTGATACACGGTTCTTCCCAATGATGGAGCGCCGCCCGTGATACGATGGGAAGCATGCCTGTCCGGCAGTAACCGACGGCGCCCTGTCCGTGAACGGACTCCCGCCGCGGCACACGGCATCCCCGCGGGCAGATATTACAGATACTCATTATATGTCCTTTATATAAAGTGGGCTTTCCCGCAGAATTTCCACTACCTGATTATACACCGAAAGAAGAAAATCCATTGCCCCCGCCTTGTAAAAATCTTATAATGATACATATTGTGGATAAAGCTGAAAGGAGAAATTTTATGGAACAGCAATCCGGTTTTTTGGACAGAATTTTTCACCTGAAGGAAAATCACACGTCCGTCAGGACAGAAATCATGGCAGGCATCACGACTTTCATGACGATGGCGTATATTCTCGCGGTCAACCCCAGCATCATGAGCGCCGCCGGCATGGATAAAGGCGCGCTTCTTACGGCGACCGCCCTTGCCGCATTCATCGGCACCATTCTCATGGCACTCTTTGCCAATTACCCCTTCGCCCTCGCTCCCGGCATGGGGCTGAATGCGTTTTTCGCTTTCACCGTCGTCGGACAGATGGGCTATTCCTGGCAGACCGCCCTTGCCGCTGTTTGTCTGGAAGGCGTGATTTTCATTATCCTGTCTCTCACCAATGTACGCGAAGCGATTTTCAACGCGATCCCCATCAACCTGAAACGGGCAGTGTCGGCAGGCATCGGTCTGTTCATTGCCTTCATCGGACTGGTTTCCGCCAATATCATCGTCGCCAATCCCGCTACGAAAGTTTCTCTTTTCTCCTTTAAAGGCGCAATTGCCGCAGGAACATTCCACACCGTGGGAGTTCCGGTTCTCCTCGCCATCCTGGGTGTGCTTTTCACAGGCATCCTCATGGTGAAAAAAGTGAGAGGAAATATTCTCTGGGGCATCCTCTTCACATGGGGTCTCGGCATCCTCTGCGAACTCACGGGGCTCTACATTCCCGATCCCGCAAAAGGAGCGTTCAGTACTCTGCCGAACCTTTCCGCAGGCATTGCTTCTTTTACCCCTGTAAGCCTGTCCCCCATTTTCATGCAGCTTGATTTCTCAAAGGTGATGAGCCCTGATTTCTTCGTCGTCCTCTTCGCGTTCCTTTTCGTGGATATTTTTGATACCCTCGGCACCCTGGTCGGTGTTTCTTCCAAAGCAAACATGCTTGATGAGGAAGGGAAGCTGCCCCGCATCAAAGGCGCTCTCATGGCTGACGCTGTCGCCACCACCATCGGCGCGGGCCTAGGCGTTTCCACCACGACCACCTTCGTAGAAAGTGCGGCAGGCGTTTCTGAAGGCGGACGGACCGGTCTTACCGCCGTCACCGTAGCCGTTCTCTTTGCCCTCTCCCTGTTCCTTTCCCCCTTCTTCCTGGCAATTCCCGCCTTTGCCACCGCGCCCGCCCTCATCATCGTGGGCTTCCTCATGTTTACCGCCGTCACGGGCATCAACTTCAGCGACCCAACCGAAGCCATTCCCGCATATATCGCCATCCTTGCCATGCCCTTCACATACAGCATCGCCGAAGGCATCTCGTTTGGCATCATCACTTACACTGTCATGAACGCCCTCACGGGAAACGGGAAAAAGATCAGTGCCCTGATGTATATTCTGACCATCCTCTTCATCGGGAAATATATCTTCCTCTGATCGAAGTATTTCCTACAAATGAAACGATAAATTTTTGAAGCACCACGGACCCTTCTTATCAGATAACGGTAAGGAGGGTATTTTACATGTTATGCTCCTTGCAGGCAAATTCGTCCGCCTCGATTTTATACACCGCCACATGCGCTGCCATGCGGTCGGTAAACTCGAAATGCTTTTTATCCTGGCATTCCATGAAAATCGTAAGGATCTTTTTCTTCTCTTCCCTGTCTTTTACCACCGACACCGGCCCGCTCCCGATGATGCTGTGGTAGTACTCCGTGTAATCGCAGGCTTTCTCCGCCCGTCCCATGGCACCGCCGTTGTCGATTTCAAAACCGATGACAGGATTTGATTCCGCCAGTTCCCGCTTCAGTCCCGCATCAGCCCCGTGGAAATACACTGTAAGCTTTCCCTCTTCATAAGAGTATCCGTAGTTGACCGGCACCACAAAAACACGGCCGCCGTCCTGAAAACCCAGATGGACGATTTTGCACTCGTCCAGAACTTTTCTGATTTCCGTTTCTTCCGTAACTTCTCTGTCGTTTCTTCTCATCATAACCTCCTTAATCCTTACTGCCTGTTTAAATTATACCGCTCCATATAAATTCCATTCCTTCTTGTGCTATGATGGAAGAAACATCTGCAGAAAACATGTTTTCTTACAAAGGAGTTTATTATGTTTGAAAATGACAGCCGTTCTTCTTTGCGGAAATGGATTTTTGCCGCTCTCCTCACTGCGGCAGGCGTCCTTCTTTCACCGGTCTTTTCTTTTCCTTTGGGAGTGACCCGTGCTTTCCCGCTCCAGCACATGATCAATATCTTTCTTGCGGTTCTCTGCGGCACGCGGTATGGTGTTTCCGCCGCCTTTACCACATCGGTGATCAGGAATATCATCGGCTCCGGTTCGCTCCTCGCTTTCCCCGGCTCGATGATCGGTGCCTTCCTGTCGGGATACCTGTACAACCGTACGAAAAAACTGTGGGCAGCCGTCCTTGGAGAATTCGCGGGCACATCGCTCATCGGCGGCCTTGTCTCTTATCCGTTGGCCGCTCTCTTTATGGGGTCGTCAAAAGGAGCTTTTTTCTATATTTCTCTCTTCTCCGTTTCCTGCGGTGCCGGGTGCCTTATTGCTTTTATCGTCCTCAAAGGGATCCATATCTTTCAAACAAATACGATAAAAGAAAAATAATATTTCTTTCAAAATTGACTTTCCGAGGCCTTCAGGCCTCTTTCTTTTTGCACGAAAATGACGGCTGCACGCTTATCATATACGATTTGTATGTACAATTAACATCAGGTGTTAAACCCATTGACAGTTTTTATTTCCATCAGATATAATAAGTCTGTTTTGAGACATATTTCATTCATTTTTTATATTTCGTTTAAGTCTTGCTATCTAAATGAGAACCAAGGACAACAAGGGGATTTATTCAATGAGACATACCATACTGAGAGCCGCCGTCTGCGCATTTTTTGCCGGTGCAGCGATGACCGCCTCCGCGGCCAACCCATTTTCTGATGTAGAAAGCGATTCCTGGGCATACGAAGCCGTCGCTTCCCTGTCAGACCAGAACATTGTCGAAGGCTATCCTGACGGCACATTCAAAGGCGACAAGCACATCACCCGTTACGAAATGGCGCAGATTACCGCCCGCCTGCTGGCAAAAAGAGACTCTCTTTCCGCTGATCAGCAGTCCGTCGTAGACAAACTTTCAAGAGAGTATGCTAATGATCTCTCCAGCCTCGGCGTCCGTATTTCCGAACTGGAGAAAAAAACTGGAAAAACATCGCTTCTCACGGAACTCCGTGTACAGGGCATCGACCGCTACGATAATATTTTCAAAGACACAAAAGAAAAACACTATGAACTGGGCGCCCGTATCCGTTTAAATACCATGACCAAGATCAATGACAGAAGCACCCTGTACGGGCAGCTTGAGACCTACATGGGCATGAACGGCAGAGACCCTTACGACATCAATAAATACACATACGATAAAAACGGAAACGAAAGCGTCCGCGCCGGACACAGCGATGGTGAGCTTCATTTGAACCGTCTTTGGACCACATTCCAGTTCGGTAAGAAACAGGACACCACGAACCTTCCTTTCGGACCGTCAAAGAACCTCATCGGTATCGGACAGTTCCCCGTCAAAATGGGGGTTACCGGCTATACCTATGACGGTGAATTTAAAGGCGCCTTCATCACTTTCGGCGACTATATAAAGGGAGGCCGTCTGACAATCGCTTATGGCCGCGCCACCAATATCAACTATAATTATACCGGTCCCATGATGCACGGAATAAAAGTCACGCCGATTGCCAAGAGCAAGCTGATTGGCGAGCTTTCCACCAACAAAGTGGTGGCCGCTGCCGTTGCCGCCAACCCGGCGCTCAAAAGCGTACTGGGAAAAGCCACTGGCCTGATCAACAGCAGCAATAATTTGCCAGAGCTGCAAAATAATTTAGGAAAGATTGTCAATCTCATCAAGACGCAGAATCCGCAGCTGGCGCAAGCGGTCGCTGCCAAGCTGGGGACTCTCAATCTGAACTCCCTTGTTTCCGCCAGCACCATGTACTACAATCCCGCCAATGACACCCTCTATCCTATGGGAAAAGATGTCGTAATGGACTGGGGCGAAGATGAAGACGTGCCGGTCACTTACGCCTCCTATATTTACAAGGTTCCGGATCAATGGGAATTCCATGCGTATGCCATGAAAGCAAACGGTCCTGTCGGACACATCTGCGAGGCCTACGGCTTTGCCGGTTCCTACTACGTCACACCGAAATGGAATATCCACGGTGAATTTGTCAAGAATCTCCGTGTCCTTCCTTTGAATAACGAGAAGCCGCACAGCTTCAATTACGGTCTTTCTTATGGAACGGCAGACGTGCTCAAACCCAGATCTTACTCCATCGGCATAGATTATATTTACAGCCAGGCAGGCACATACTTCGGCGGCTCCGGCAATGATATCGCCGACCAGTACATGGGGCATGTATATAAAAACTGGCACGGTATGAAAAATGTCCCTGCCTACTTTGCCGACAAGATGGACGCCCTGACTGACGGCAACCCCGCCAACGACCACAAGAACTTCGGCGGCGCCAAGTTCTTCCTCGCCAAAGCATCTTATGTTCCCATGAAAGGCCTTATCGTGGAAGCTGATTACGGCTTTAACGCCAAAGATATGGGCGGCAAAAAAATGGATAATATGTTCATGCTGAAAGCGACCGCTTACATCAAATAATGGAATAAAAGAAATACTTAACCCGTGATGGTAATTCTGTCACGGGTTTTTACCTGGCTGTAAGAAAATGGCAGCAGCCATGTTTCCTTCTCTGACAAAACCAACCATCTGCCACTCCATTTCTCAAAAAAAGCACAAAGAAATAAGTTCTTTGCACTCTAATGAAACTGCACCTCGGATTCAAAAAAGCCCATCATAGCCTTCCGTTTTGATTTGCCGGTGAAAACAACACTGATGGCAAGGCCCCATCCGGAGTGCCAGCGAAGGATCTATTGCCGTGGTGAGGAAAGCCGTAAAATGTCATCAGCGTCATAGATTCTTCACTCTGTGTCACCGTTCCGCTTTCCTGTTTTTCCCACAAAACATTCTTACCCCCGTTCAGAATGACGCTTTAGGGGAAGACGCCTGACATCATCCCCACAGCTTTCTGTTTCAACTTATTCATACTCTCGCTCACAAAATCGTTTCCGCCGTGCCCACATACCATTGCGGCCGTTCCTCTTTTATTTTGGCCGCCAGCTTTCTTTGCTGCACTTCATTTCCCGCCATCAGGAAAAAAGCGGATCCTGACCCTGTCATTATCGCTTTTTTGCAAAGAGAGGACAGATAGGAAAACGTTTCCCCAAGAACGGGCTCCGCCTTAAACAGGACGTCTTCAAAATCATTGGAAAGAGATGCCAGCAGCATAGTACGGTCTTTATTTTTCAAAGCCTCTATACAGCTTTCTGCCGTACCTGCCCTGCGGCGGGAAAAACCGTCCAGCAGTCCGTAAGCTTTCCCTGTGGAAATAGAAACACCGGGCCGGACAATAACTACGGGCAGCCCCGCCCAACCGGCAAGAGAAGTAAGTTTTTCACCGATCCCTTCACAACGCCGGCACCCGCCTGCCACACAGAAGGGAACATCAGCCCCCAGCTTTGCCCCCATATCCGCCAATGCCATAAGAGAAAGCTGCTGCCCTGTCATTCTGTTTAATCCGCGGAGGACAGCCGCCGCGTCAGAGGAGCCGCCGCCCATTCCCGCTTCCGACGGAATCTGTTTCACCAGTTCCATGTGGACACCGCCGGAAAATCCTGTTTCTCTGAAAAATAATTCCGCCGCTTCCCACATGAGATTTGCTTTTCCCCCCGGCGCAAGCCCTTCTTTAATGGAAAGAGAAATCCCTCCCGCTTCCGTAAGTGTCACTTCATCGCAAAGAGATATACTGTGCATCACGCTGTCAATCTCATGATACCCGTCTTCTCTCTTTTCCCCCACTGATAAAGTCAGGTTGATTTTCGCATAAGCCTTTTCTGTAATCATTATGATCCCCATTCGTTATTGATGGCTCTATTATATCATTCCGCCCGCGGCATAATAGATATGAAATACTTCTATATCGAAAATATTTGTTGTCATTTGGGTTCCTTTTCCGTATAATTCAAAATATAGAACATTGTAGATATGTTAAATCGTAAACAAAATCTTTTGTGAAGAACCCGAAATTGAAAGGATGAATTTTATGTACGGCATGTTTTTTGATACATATGATACCCCTGTGTACCGCCCGCCAAGTGAAGCGGCCAGCTTTATTCTCCGCGTGACCCGCGGCTGTGCGCACAACAACTGTACCTACTGCAATATGTACCGCGGTGTCAGATTTGAAAAGCTTTCTGATGAACAGATCATGCGCCAGATTGAGCTTGCCCGTGCCACCGATGCGGAAGGTGTGCGCCGCGTATTTCTTGCTGACGGCGACGCCCTTGTACTGCCCACCGAGCGTTTGCTGAAAATCTTGGCAGTATTGAAAGAATATTTCCCCAACTTAGAAAGAGTAGCGTCTTACGCCGCGCCGGGAGATATCCTCCGTAAATCCGTGGAAGAACTCACCTCCCTCAGAAAAGCGGGACTCACCCTGCTCTACTACGGTATGGAAAGCGGCGATTCCCAGACGCTGAAAGAGATCCGCAAAGGAGTAAACGGTGAGCAGTCCATCGAAGTGGGCAAACGCGCCATCGCCGCGGGAATGCAGCTCTCCATCATGGTCATCCTCGGCATCGCAGGCGCAGAAGGATCGGAGCGCCACGCTCTTGCCACCGCCCATGCCATCAATGAAATCAAGCCGACCATGCTTTCCGCGCTTTCCCTCATGCTCTATCGCGGCAGCGAACTGAAAGACCAGTTTGAACGAGGTGAATTCCATCCCCTGCCGCCGGCAGGACTGATGAAAGAACTCAAACTGATCATGGAGAATGTGCATCTCCCTGAAAGCGAACGTATGATTTTCAGAAGCAATCACGTGTCCAACTATATCCGTCTGGCGGCGACACTTCCCGCCCAGAAAGATCAGCTGATGGAGGATATAGAGGAAAGCATCGACTACCTGTCCCAAATGAAAGACTGGGATATTTACAATCACGACTGGACAAAATAGTTATGACAGTAAAGGAGACTATCATGAAAAAATTACTGACTTCCGCAGCACTCGCCCTGACTCTCACCGCTGCAGGCATGACTTCCTACGCCGTAAACTGGGTCTACCTCGGACAGGACGGAAACGACCGAATCTATTATGATACCTCTTCCGTTTCCCGCCAAGGCAACCTGGTTGCCGTCACCATGCAGGAACGGGAAGCGGATGGCGAGGCAGAGGAGTACAATTATCTTTTTGATACCCACCGGAAGAAATACACCCTTGCTTCCAAAATTGAATATGATCGAAACGGGAACGTCAAGAAAATTGAAACTTTCCATGAATCGGATTTCGGATGGAAAAAAGTGAAAGAAAATTCGGAAGAAGAGCTGCTCTATAAACAGATTATGAATAAGCCGGCCACCGCCTCACTGTAACCGTCAGGGAACGAGAAATCGGCAACAGGAGGGAATATATCCATATCTTCACAATACGAAAAGAAAAACATACGCTGTCAATTTCGGACCGCTGCCCTCCGACACCGGCCTTCCTCTCCCCATTTAAAAATCCCGCCTCAATTAACGGGCGGAATTTTCAAATGGGTTTTATTTTCTTATTCTGGTTCAATAATGAAAGAGAGAGAAGAGAAATACTTCGGCGTGGTATGTTCATCCTCTTTCTCCCCTGCCACTTCCACACCTACTACGTTCAGACCGTTTGCGCTGACAGTAACTGTAGCGTAACCGTCCGCGTCGGCTGTGGACTCATTAGTCAGGTCATTGATGACGTCCTTGATGAGAGGCGCGTTCGCATAGGGCTTGCCATCTTTGTACACACGGATTCTATACGTATCGCCCTTGCGGAGCGTCAGCGGATTCACCTGGGGAACGATCTGGATAGGCACATTATAAATACCGCCCGGCTTTACATCGGGACTCCAGTAGTTAATGTTCCATTTGATCGCGTGGGTTGTCTTCACCGCGTCCGCCACTTCCGCAAACGGAGCCTGATGCATTTTGCCGGAGCTGTCTTTCGTGAAGAAGCCATAATCAAAGAAAGTCACCGTTACTCCCAATTCATCTGTAGGAATGATGGAAATATGATCTTTATAACTTACAGTTTCCACATCCATAGAGCTGAAATTCTTATCATAAGCTTCCACCGCCTTTACACAAGACGGATTGTACGCGTTGTCTGTCGGTCCTTCCCCAAGGACAAGGGCTTTCTGGTCAAAACGGTTTGCAATAAACACGCCGTGGGCAGACACGGAAGAGCAAGCCGCGCCAATAGACAAAGCAGCCGCGCAAAGTAACAGTACGTATCTTTTTTTCATGAAAAAACCTCCCTTAAACAATAACCAACTTAATCATAATTATATGTATAATTATATCACACTTTATGTTTAATTTTAACTCTGTGTTTTATAATAAATATTCTTGAAGCTCTTTTCCTGCATAAATTTTAACAAAATACAAAATGACAATCACCGAATCTGTTTTTATTAATCCTTTCATTTCACATTTCTCCATCAAAAAAACGCCCTGCAGGGAGCGTTTTCTTTTCATATTTTATTCACCGCTTTGTTTCACGGCAGCTTCCATAAAACCGTTGAAGAGGGGGTGGGGCCGGTTCGGGCGGCTCTTGAATTCCGGATGGGCCTGGGTGGCGGCAAAGTAGGGGTGATCTTTTAATTCGATAATTTCCACGAGACGGTCATCGGGGCTGGTGCCGGAAATGACAAGACCCGCCGCTTCCATCTGCGGACGGAATTCGTTGGACACTTCGTATCTGTGGCGGTGGCGTTCGTAGACGATTTCCTGATTTTCATACAGGTCTCTCGCCTTCGTGCCTTCTTTCAGCTTGCACGGATAGATGCCGAGGCGCATGGTACCGCCTTTTTCCGTGACGTCTTCCTGATCGGGCATGAGGTCGATGACGGGATATTTCCCGTCGGGAATAAATTCGGAAGAGTTGGCTTGTTCCATGTGGCACACGTTTCTGGCAAATTCGATGACGGCACACTGCATGCCGAGGCAGAGCCCAAGGAAGGGAATTTTATTTTCACGGGCATAACGAATAGCGTCGATTTTCCCCTCTACACCGCGGTAGCCGAAGCCGCCGGGGACGACGATACCATCAACACCGGCAAATACTTCATCCAGATCCGGCTTTTCTTCTTCAAGGATTTCGGAATTGATCCAGCGGATGTTCACCTTGGCCCCCATGGCGTATCCCGCATGGGACAGCGCTTCCGCTACGGAAAGGTAGGCGTCATGGAGCCGGACATATTTACCGACAAGGGCGATCTGCACTTCCTTTTTTGCCGTGGTCATGCGTTCTACCATGGCTTTCCAGTCTTCCATATCCACCGGACGATCTTCAAGTCCCAATTTTTTCAGGGCGATATGGTCGAGACCTTCCTGTTCCATAAGAAGAGGCACTTCATAAATGCTGTCCGCCGTCAGGTTATTGATGACGGCTTCCGGTTCCACATCGCAAAACATGCCGATTTTCTTTTTCATTTCATCTGACAGTTTTTCCACGGTGCGGCACACGATAATATCCGGCTGGATACCGATGGAGCGCAGTTCCTTGACGCTGTGCTGGGTTGGTTTCGTTTTCAGTTCGCCCGCCGCCGCGATGTAAGGCACAAGGGTGACATGGACATAGATGACATCATTTCTGTTGGGCACGTCTTTCTTGACCTGGCGGATTGCTTCCAGGAAAGGCAGGGATTCGATATCTCCCACAGTACCGCCGATTTCGGTGATAACGATATCCGCATTGTCATTTTTGCCGACACGGAGGACACGGTCTTTAATTTCATTGGTGATATGGGGGATAACCTGTATGGTGGATCCCAGATATTCCCCCTTTCTTTCTTTATTGATCACCGACTGGTAGATTTTGCCTGTCGTCACGTTGGAGGCTTTGGACAAATTTTCGTCAATGAAACGTTCATAGTGTCCCAAATCAAGATCCGTTTCCGCGCCGTCATCAGTGACAAAGACCTCGCCGTGCTGGTAAGGACTCATGGTACCGGGATCAATATTGATATAAGGGTCAAATTTCTGAATGGTAACTTTGTACCCTCTGTTTTTCAGAAGACGGCCTAGGGAAGCGGCGGTGATGCCTTTCCCCAAAGATGAAACAACGCCGCCGGTCACGAAAATATACTTTGTCATGGTTCCTCCTTTACATGCGCTCCGGTGCGGAAACACCGAGAATAGAAAGCGCGTGGACAAGCACGTGCTGTACGGCGGTGATGAGGCCGAGCCTTGCCTGTGTCACGCCTTCTTCAACGCCCAGAATGCGGCATTCACGGTAAAAATGATGGAAAAGCCCTGCCAGCTCATAAGCATATTTCGCTACCCGCTGGGGTGCTCGTTCCTTCGCTGCGCCATCAATGAGCATATGGTAGTTTTCCATTTTCTTGACAAGGTCCAGTTCACATTCTTCCGTCAGTTTCGTAAAGTCTGTCTTTTCCCAGTCGCCCCACTTTACGCCCGCTTCTTTTGCCTGGGCAAAAAGGCTGTGGATACGGGCATTGGCATACTGGATATAGTAAACAGGGTTGTCGCTGGACTGCTTTTTCGCCAGGTCAATATCGAAGTCCATCTGGCTGTCCAGTGTGCGGCTGCAGAAGAAATACCTCGCCGCATCGCTTCCCACTTCGTCCATCAGCTCACGGAGCGTGACCGCCTGTCCTGTGCGCTTGGACATTTTCACCGGCTGTCCGTCACGGAGAAGTGTCACCATCTGGAGAAGCATGATTTCAAAATCTTCCGGATCGTAGCCAAGGAACTTCATGGCAGAATGGATACGGATAATATATCCGTGGTGGTCTGCGCCCCAGATATCAATCAGCTTATTGTAGCCCCGTTTTTCCTTGTTCGGCACATAGGCGATATCGGAACAGAAATAGGTCGGTTCGCCGTTCGCGCGGATAACGACCCTGTCTTTGTCATCACCGTTCTTCGTCGTGGCAAGCCACCAGGCGCCGTCTTTCTCATACAGATATCCGTCCTTTTTCAGCGCAGCGAGAGCGTCGTCCACCTGCTTGGGGTAAAGTGATTTTTCAGAGAACCAGTTGTCAAAAGTGACATGGAAATCGGCCAGATCCTTTTTCAGGATAGACAGTTTTTCATTAAGCGCCACCGTTTTGAACACCTTCAGGCGCGCCTCTTCATCCATGGACAGATACGCATCGCCTTCACGATCAATGAGGGACTTGGCGGTTTCCACGATGTCATATCCGTGGTAACCGTCCTCCGGCACATCTGCGTCTTTCCCGAGAAGCTGGAGGTAACGGGCATTGACCGATTCCGCCAGGTGGGCAATCTGGCTGCCCGCGTCATTCACATAATACTCGGCATACACATCATACCCCGCCGCGCGGAGCAGGTTCACCAGAGCAGAACCATAAGCCGCGCCGCGGGCGTGCCCGATATGGAGCGGTCCTGTGGGATTGGCGGACACATATTCCACAAGGATTTTGTCTTTTTTATCTTTCGGAAAATCTCCGTAAGAAGCGCCGGCGGAAAGGATATTTCTTAACTCGGCATACACTGTGTCTGCTGCCAGAAAGAAATTGATAAATCCCGCTCCCGCGATTTCCATTTTGGAAACAAGAGGCGCGTCAATATATTTTACGATACTTTCCGCGATGGCGCGGGGCGCTTTATGTGCCGTCCTTGCCCACTGCATGGCCGCATTCGTGGAATAATCGCCGAATTCCTTCGCTTTCGGTATTTCCAGGCGCTGCACAGGAGCATACTCCCCACGGGGAAGTTCGCCTGCCGCCTCGGCCGCCGCCCTTGCCCTTTCAATAATTTCTTTCAGTTCTTCTCTGACTTCCATGAAGTTTCCGATTCCTCCCGCACATCAATAATAATTTCGTTCAGATGGCTGAAAAGCCCTTTCATTTCAATGTCATAAATCAGGCGGAGCCGCCCCTTTCCCCCGCTCACCGTATCGGTGATTTCTTTCGAAGAAACAGTGATTTCCACAGGTCCTGCCGGCGTTATATACTCCGACTTTGCCACAGTGCCCGGACGGTATTCCGTTTCCTGGAGAAAACTCCCCTGCCGTGAAAGCGTGACATGGTCACCGTACATACGGATCGTCGTCGTCGTTCCCTCCATGCCGGAAAGAGACGTTTCCTCGTAGGTCAGGTACCGGCAGTCCTCATCTTCACCGTACACGCCCGGCGTTTCCAGTACCACTTCCTCCGCCTTTCCCCGTTCGTCCCGCTGGATCGACTTGCAGCGGATCATGACCTGCTTTTCCACGGTACCCCGTCCTTCTTCAAACAAAAGAAATGCCGAAAAACAAAAACGCGTTTCGGTATTTTTCTAAAAATATTTACAATTAATTATATCACATTCAAAAGCGGAAAATTCGCCATGAAAAAAGAAAATAAGATTATCCCAGCGCCACGTCGAGAGCCATCATGACCATGAAACCGACAGCAAAGGAAACCACGCCTATATCGGAATGTTCCCCTGCCGACATTTCAGGAATGAGCTCTTCCACGACGACGTAAATCATGGCGCCTGCGGCAAAGCTGAGAAAGCAGGGAAGAAGCGGGACGACAAGGCTCGTAAGCAGAATCGTCAGAACCGCGCCGACCGGTTCCACAACGCCCGAAAGGAAGCCTCCAAAAAAGGATTTCCAGCTCCCCATGCCCGACGCTTTGAGCGACATGGAAATGATAGCGCCCTCCGGGAAGTTCTGGATGGCGATCCCCGCTGAAAGAGCCATCGCCCCTGCCGCTGTCAGACCGCTGCTGCCGGCAAGAACCCCCGCGTATACCACGCCTACTGCCATTCCTTCAGGAATATTATGGAGCGTCACCGCCAAAATGAGCATCGTCGTCTTCTTCAGGCGGCTCCTCGGCCCTTCCGCCGTTTCCGCATTCATGTGCAGATGAGGAATAATGTGATCCAGAAACAGAAGAAACGCCACACCCACACCGAAACCGATCACCGCGGGAAGGAACGCCCACCGCCCCATAGGCGCCGACTGCTCCAGCGCCGGAAGGAGCAGACTGAAAAACGAAGCAGCCACCATCACACCCGATGCAAATCCCGTAAGGCCGCGCTGAACCGATCGGTGCAGCCGTCCCCGCATGAAAAAGACACACGCCGCCCCCAGCGTCGTACCAAGAAGGGGAATCATAAGCCCCCAGAAAACATCTTCCATATATATCCCCTATATTTTATACTCTGATTTATATTATTTTACCGCTTTTCTGCCAACAAAAGTATCTTTTCTTTCCCTGTATAGAAATGTTTTTTCGGATAATGACAGCAATCAGCTTCCCCCTGCGCCGAAAGGATTTTTTCCGCCCCGTTCATCTGCGTCTTTCCGCCATGATAAAACCGCTCCTCCGAAGAAGAGCAGTTTCCTTACTGCAGCCGGATCTGCATATTATCCGTGATATATTCCAGCGCTCCGGGATACTCTGCGGCGTATGCCCGGTAAAGGTACTCCAGCGCCTTGTCCCGATTGATTTCCGTACCGAGACCCTCGGCATAGCAGATTCCCAAATGGTACCAGCTGGCCGCCTCTTCCATTTCAGCCCCTTTTTCATACCAGCGGAACGCTTCCGCCACATTCGGAAGGATTTCATTTCCCACAAGGTACATCGTTCCGATTTCATCCGCCGCAAGACCCTGGCCCAGGGCAAATGCCTGCTTGTACATCTCCACAGCGGCCGCTTTATCTTCAGTAACGCCCGCTCCGTAGCGGTAGCACCGGGCGAGAGCGGAATACGCTGCCGCCAGATTCATGCCTGCCGCCTTCTGATAGAGGGCGACCGCCTTTTTTTCGTCCCGCTGCACACCGATGCCGTGAAGGTAACTTTGTCCCAGCGCCCACATGCCCATGGGATAGCCGCGGTCCGCCGTTTCCTTAAAGCAGGTTGCCGCTTTCCTGTCATCCTTCTCTACCGCGCTGCCTTCCATGTAGCAGCGGCCCATCATGAAGAGAGCGTCCAAGTCCCCTGCTCCTGCCGCCTTCCGGAAATAGGAAAATGCTTTCCCTTCATCAAAATCCACACCCTGCCCTGCATAATACATAAAGCCGATCGATGTGAGCGCCTCCCTGGAATGCATTTCTTCCGCCTTCCTGTACAGAGAAAGCGCTTTTTTTCCATCTTCTTCCACTTCTTCCCCCAGGCGGTACATGTCGCCAAGAGCATTGAGAGAACGCCAATATCCTTTTTCTACGCCTTTCTCCAGCCAGAAGACAGCCTGCTTCCCGCTCTTTTCCACACCGAACCCGTACAGATACATATCGCCCAGCTCATCAGCAGCCACGATATCCCCCGCTTCCGCCGCCTTCACGACAGACGGAAAATACCCGCGGCAAAGCACCGCCCTCTCCTCAGAGCGGGGATCCTCCATGTACGCCAGATTCAATTGGGACAACAGTTCGCCGACCGCCGCGCCTTTCCCGTGCCAGTAGCGGGCCTCCGTTTCATTCCTGTCTTTAATCGAGCCGAGACCGTGATTGTAATACTCACCGAGGAAGTACATCGCCCGGCCGCAGCCTGCACCGGCAAGCTCCATAAATAAAGGAAACGCTTCATCAAGCCGGCACCGGATGTAGAGCGCTTCCGCCTTATTCAATAACTTTTCGTCAAACATACGAACCTCTCTCATTACCTGTGTACCTATTGTAACACAGTCGGCCTGTGTAAAAAACATCCAACGACGCATATAGGAATATATTGTATAAGAAAAGATGATATATGCTGTAATGGAATATGTTTAATACATTATACATCAGTCATCAGCTTCTATTCTTCCTGCCATTACAAGACCACACGTTCCGTTTTCCTCACCACGGGTATAGACTCTTCGCTGGCGCTCTGAGTGACGTCTTGCCGTCCGCCGTCATTCAGCACTTTTAGCTGCCAGCTGACAGCTCACAGCTGATAGCTTTTATCTTCTTACCGGCTTCCTCGCCACAGCAGCAGATCCTTCACATTCATTCAGGATGACGTTTAACGTTTCTCTCACTACAACAGCAAATCCCTTGCTGTTGTTTCGTATGACACCTAACGGAAATCATATGCTTCGGCTTTTAACTCATAGCTAACAGCTTATAGCTGGCAGCTCACAGCTGATAGCTTTTATCTTCTTACCGCTTTCCCCACCACGGTAACAGATTCTTCGCTGGCGCTCAGAATGACGCCTTACCATGGGTGCTACTTTATCGGCAGGCCTGAAAGTGGTTAGAATCCCAGCTGTGCCGTCTGTTTAACGTCATCCTAAATGGGGATAAGAATGCTGTATGAAAAAGCGGGAAAGCGGAACGATGAAACGGAGTGAAGAATCTATGACTCGGATGACATATTACCGCTTTCCTCACCACAGTAACAGATTCTTCGCTGGCGCTCAGAATGACGTTTAATGTTCTCTGTCATTATGATGCTTAGCGTCCCTCCGTCATTATGATGCCTTACCGTATCCCGTCATTCTGAACGGTGGCAAGAAAGCCTTGTGGGAAAGATGGAAAGCAGAACGATGACACGGAGTGAAGAATCTATTACCCCAATGACGTCTTACCGCTTTCCTCACCACGGTAACAGATTCTTCGCTGGCGCTCAGAATGACGTTTAATGTTCTCTGTCATTATGATGCTTAACGTCCCTCCGTCATTATGATGCCTTACCGTATCCCGTCATTCTGAACGGAGGCAAGAACACCTTGTGGGAAAGACGGGAAACGGAACGGTGAAACGGAGTGAAGAATCTATTACTCTGATATCTTCTTACCGCTTTCCCCACCACGGTAACAGATCCTTCACATTCGTTCAGGATGACGATTAACGTTTTCTCTCATTATGACGCCTTACCATGGGTGCTACTTTATCGGCAGGCCTGAAAGTGGTTAGAATCCCAGCTGTGCCGTCTGTTTAACGTCATTCTGAACGGAGGCAAGAACACCTTGTGGGAAAGACGGGAAACGGAACGGTGAAACGGAGTGAAGAATCTATTACTCTGATAACTCCTTACCGCTTTTCCCACCACGAGTACAGATTTTTCGCACAGTTCTGGCAGACACCCTGCCATGAGTTTCACTTTTACCGGAAAACGAAAAAGGAGCAGGCACCATCAGCAGTGCCTGCTCCTTTCTTACTAAAAGTTGCTTATTTCTTGGCAGCGAGAGCTGCTATCTGTGCCTTTAATTCTTCCAATTCGGATTCCATATCGTTGATCCTCTTATTCTGCGCTTCAATACGATTCGCCATTTCCACTTTGGAGTAACGGGTATAAACGTCGCCGCGTCCCAGTTTTACGGAAACGCCCGCATTAATCATATTCCTGTCATCTCCCATGGTCCAGCCGAGACTCATCATCGTTCTTTCGTTCGGCCGATAGAAGAGGCCTACCGCCGCAGCGCTGGCGTTACGATAATTGCCGAAGCCTGCCGCGATGTCCCACTTGTCATGGGGGTCGAAGTCCAGCGGATGGAGGGCTGCCAGTGCTGCCGCCCCTGCTCCTACTTTACTGATCCGGTTGTCCAGAGTGCCCAGCTTTCCGTTCAGATTGTTGATAGTATTTCCCAGGTTGGTAATATTGGTTGTGTTCTTACCGACCTGTTTGTCCAGTATGGTCAGGTTGTCTCCGGCACTGTTCTCTTTCTTCACATAGTTGCCGTCATTCTTCACATGGGTTTCGTGGTACACCGTATTTCCGCTGACAATCTTTGTGCTTCCGTTTTCCACTTTTCCATCGGCTTTCACGTTGACCGTGTATTCCGTTCCGCCAAACGTATTGGCAGCTGTGTCAAGTGTCACATTTTCACCGGCTTTCACGGTGTTTTTTGTGTCTTTCGTAGCTACGGTAACTTTGTTTTCTTTTCCGTCACTGCCCTTTAACGTAATGGTGGTGGTGTTATCCGCGTTTTGTGTGCCGCTCATGGTATAGGTGGTATTGGTATCAATCTGTCCCGCGATGGCTGACAGATCTACGCTGCCTTTTACTTCATTTCCGGCGGTGTCCTTTATCTTCATGGACAGTTCTTTTCCGTTAAGGGTCAGCGCATTGTTGTCTCTTACCAAGGTATCATTGCCGTCTGCAACGGATGAGAGATCCACGCTGCCCTTTACTTCATTTCCGGCCGTATCCTTTACACTCATGGACAGGGTTTTACCGCTAAGGGACAGCCCATTGCTGCCACCTACCAATGTATCATTGCCATCCGCTGCTCCGGCTACCGCTTTTTTCAGCTGTGCCACATTGACGGCATCGGTATCTGTCGCGCCGGCCGCTACGTTCGTAATCTGGCGTGTATAGCCTTTCGTCTTGTCCCCTACAGAAACGGCACTGACAGTCGATCTCCAGGCGGCAGACGTATCGGTAGAAGCCGCCTTGGTAGAGGGGTCATAGCCGCTCACCCCCGCTGCTGTATCCGCCTTAGAAAAAGCTCCAATGGCTACGCCATTTTTTACCGCTGCACTGCTTGATACGCCTATCGCCACGGCATTATCAGCATCTTTTACAGTTGCCGAGGTTCCTATAACCACACCATAGTTTGAATTAACTATGGTGGAATTAGCACCTATGGCCGCACCATATTCTGAATCATCCACAGAGGAAAGAGCGCCCATCGCCATCCCGTACGGTGATGTTTTAACTGCTGCCTTTGTGCCCATGGCCAGGCCATACTCCGAATTCACAGCAGAAGAAAAGGGAGACAACGCGGCAGCATAATTTGATGCCGATATATTCGAACCCCATCCCAAGGCTACTGATGTTTCTCCATCCGCATTACTGTTCGCGCCGATCGCCATACCGCCATTGGTTGCTGCAGCATCATTGATATTTGTCCACTTAGTATCCACAGCCATGTATTTTAAGCCGATATCCACAACGCCGTTTTCCTGCTTCAATCTGATTCCATTATCAGCACGAAGCGTTACTGTATCATTCGGCTTTATAACTTTCTTATTGCCCTCCGCACTGCCTGTATTCGTCGGAATACCGGGTTTAACTCCGACTTCCAGTGTCCAACCGGGAATCGTATCATTTCCGTTGAGGTCAATTTTCGAACCGTCAATGCCATATTTAATGGTTTTCCCATCACGGTCTACAGTCAGGCCTTTATTGGCTTCCGCTACGTCAAAGGTAATTTCCGGCGCCGTATCTCCATTAAGAGAAATCGTTTCACCAACTGCTTCTCCGCCCTTCTTGATGATAAATCCCCGGCTAAGCTTAGTATCATACTTCGTATTCACCGTTTTCAGCTGCGCCACATTGACCGCATCGGTGTCCTGCGTACCGGCTGCTACACCTGTGATCTGGCGGGTAATTCCTCTTGAAACATCGCCCACGGAAACAGCGGCGGCCGTCGCTTTCCAAGTCCCTATAATCAGATTTCTCTCGCCAAGAGCGGAATTATACTTCGTTTCCGCATCCGTATAATCGGTCTTTGCAGCATTCATAGCCGTCTGCGCCGTATCCATAACCGTTTTGGCATCATCCATTTCCTTTTTGCGCGCCAAATCGTATTGATCGCCGGAATGCTCATAGCTGTGATAGGTCTGGTAGGCTTGTGTATATGCGGCGCTCTTCGCCAGGAAATCATTGACTTTTCCTTCATAGTCCGCTTTTTTCGCCGTGTAAGCAGAGGAGAGACCGGGCAAATCTCCGTTCAACTGTGCCAGTCTTGCCGTTTTTCCGGTTAAATTTGCTATTTCCGTATCGTTTTGGATATTTTGATTTGTGTCAGGGCTATAACCGTATACCCCGGCATCCACAGAAGAAACAGATTCGCTGCCGAGAGCTACACCGCCATTTTTCTGTACGTCCGTATTGTAGCCCAGCATGACAGCATTGCTGATATTGGCAGTATGCGTTTTAGTTGGAACGGTGGCTCTCACATTGTATGGAATCGGTCTCCCTGTATACCCTCCCGGCGTACCGGAAGAATTCCCCAAACTGGGCGTATAAGTCTTGCTCACGACATCTTCTTTTGTTGCCATAGCACCAAGAATGACATTATTTGTTCCGCCGGACATTTCATGATAATCGCCAATCACAACATCTGACGTTCCATCGGATATCTTATTTCCGGTTCCCACTACAGCCACACGGTTCACGTTGGTTCCTGTATTTTGGAATCCCGCCATTGTATTGTTGGCGCTGGTACCGTTTGCCGTGCCGTTCAGAACATTCCCCGTTCCGACGATCTGGGAACGCCGGGCATAATCAGAACGGTTTCCATTCCCTGCGATAAGAACAGATCCGCTGGTATTTGCAAAATCCCCCATCACTTTTGCCGCCTGATCCGAATACCCTTCCTGATAACCGCTGCGGAAAAGCAATTCTGTCATAGCCCCTTGCCCGAATGTTCCCTCCAGTCCGCTTGACATATCTACTGTAGCATGGGAAAGGATATTCCCTGAACCGAATATCATCGAATTGTCCGCATTATCCAACTTGTTCCAGGTACCGATGATGCTGCCCGCTATGCCATTTGAGGTGTTACCATTCGAGGTAATCTTGTTATTCACCCCATAAATAGAAGACCAGATATTCGGAAAAGAGTTGTCATTACCTTCAATGACAGAATTGTGCCCTGTCACGGTTCCTTCATGGCCCAGAGCCAGCGCGCTGTGCCCTACTGCCACATTCAATCCGCGGCCGCTTTGCGCATTATACCCTACGACGACACTTCCGCCGCCCTGCTCTCTTTTGCCGGAAGCCTTTTCTTCCGGTGTCATGGAACCGATAATAACAGATTCCTTAATCGTTCCAAAGGTTTGGTTATCCCCGATCACAATACCCGAGGTGGGATTGACCGTTTCGTTATTATTCCCGATGACAGTCAGGCTCTCATGCCCTGTCATGTAGGTGTCGTTGCCTTCAATTTTATTCCCCATGCCGATGACCAAGTCTGAAGTGCCGTTACGTGCTATACCATGGTATCCGGAAACAGTACCGGCATCCCGATTCGTGATGCTGTTATTATCACCGAATACATTTTGCCGGTCACTGTTTGTCACCGTGTTTCCTTTGCCGACAACTCGAACGTCTTCGCTGTCTTTAATGGTATTTTTCTTGCCGACAATCACGTCATCCTTTTCCTTACTGACTTCATTGTCTATTCCGACAACTGTAGAGTCAGTTGTATCGGTTACCGCATTGGGCGCTTCCGTATTTCCTACTATTACATTATCAACAGCCCCCGCGACGGAAGAGGTCAGCAGAAAAGCTGTCAATGCCGCTGCCAGCGCGTTTTTAGAGACTCTCACCCCCCCACTTTTTTTCGCTGTCCCCGCGATTTCCGAAACCACCACATAGCTGTTCTTCACTCGACTCCAAATGACTTTGTAAATGCGATTCATTTTTTCCTCCCATAAAAAACAATATAATTAAAAGCGCAATAAAAAGAAGCACCATCCCCAATGCTGCCGATACTGCCTTCACACCACCTTTCCCCGTGACACTTCATTTGCCTGAAAAGCCGGGTACAGAATCCGTAAACAGGAAAATTCCTACCTATTTCTCCCGCTTTCCTTTCAACACTTATTTTATTAAACAACCTCTGTTCTCATTATAACAAAAGATTTATCTTATTTCTATATAATATGTACTGTTTTACGAATACCTCTATTCACACCGCTTTCTCCTCTACGGCCTCTGCCATCCGCTGTCATTCAGCACTTTTAGCTGACAGCTCACAGCTGATAGCTTTTATCTTCTTACCGCTTTTCCTCATTACGGTCATAGATCCTTCACGTTCGTTCAGGATAACGCCTTTCGTTCTCCATCATTATGACGCTTCCCGTTCCCCATTACTAGTGACGTCCTTTCCTCCAATCGTCATTCTGAACGGAGGCAAGCATGCCGTATGAGAAAAACAGGAAACGGGATGGTGACACAGAGTGAAGAATCTATGACTCTGATGACATCTTACCGTTTTCCCCACCACGGTAATAGATCCTTCACATCCGTTCAGGATGACGTCTTTCGTTCTCCATCATTATGACGCTTCCCGTTCCCCATTACTAGTGACGTCCTTTCCTCCAATCGTCATTCTGAACGGAGGCAAGCATGCCGTATGAGAAAAACAGGAAACGGGATAGTGACACGGAGCGAAGAATCTATTATGCTGATGACGCCTTACCGCTTTTTCTCATTACGGTAATAGATCCTTCACATCTGTTCAGGATGACGATTAACGTTTCTCTCATTATGAAGACTTACCGTCTCCGGTCATTCTGAACGGAGGCAAGAACGTCTTGTGGGAAAGACGGGAAACGGAACGATGAAACGGAGTGAAGAATCTATTACCCTGGATGACGTTTAACGTTTCCCTCACTACAACAGCAAATCCTTTGCTGTTGTTTCGTATGACACCTAATGGAAATCATATGCTTCGGCTTTTAACTCACAACTAACAGCTAACTGCTAACAGCTTATAGCTGACAGCTCACAGCTGATAGCTTTTATCTTCTTGCCATACGTACCGATTTCAGCAGTGGAAACCGGCTTGCTGCATGGTTCTTCTTCCGGTTTGACTCCTCTTCTTTTTGTGGTACAATGGGGGTGGAAGCAGAGTACTGTTTCCACCATCGTGTCGGGGATTTTCTCCTGTGTGCCTTTCAATAGATATTTTTTAATATACTGTAAACCCACTGTTCTGATTTAATGAAAGTCTGATGAATCGGTAACGGTATACAGGACTCCCTCCATCCCCGGCAGATTCATACGGATCTCCTCGATCCGAAAAAATCCCGCTCTCCCATATAGCGGGATTTTTTCATTGCGGTTTTCTCTGTGATAAAATAAGAAAAGATGAATTACCCAAGATATTTTACCTGTCATTTTATGATTAAGGAGTTTTCATGCGTATCGTAATTTTAGGCGCGGGGCATCTGGGCTATACGATTGCCGAGCTTCTCTCCAATGAGCAGCATGATGTGGTTGTCGCCGATTCTGATGAAGAAAAGTTATCCAAAGTCCGCGACTCGCTGGATGTGCTCACGATCACTGCCAACGGGACAAGTCCGGACTTCACACGGGATCCCGATATACGGGATGCATCTGTTTTCGTGGCGGTGACCGAAATGGATGAGGTGAATATTCTTGCTTCCATGCTGGCGAAGAAAAATGGAATCCCCCACACGATTGCCCGCATCCGCGACCCGAAATTCCTTCAGGAATCCACCGAATATCTCCAAGAAAATTTTGACATTGACCTGGTTCTGAGTCCTGAGCTGGTCACGGCAAAAGAAATACGGCGCATCCTCATGACGCCCGCCGCCCTTAACGTGGGAGATTTCGCCAATGGCCGCGTCCGTTTGTATGAGACACGGATACAGCGCCAATCTCCTTATATCCATATACCGTTCAAAGATTTGGAACTGCCTGATGAAATCCTTGCCGCCATGATTTTCCGTGATCATCAGATGATTATCCCCCACGGCAATGACTGCCTGCTCCCTTACGACAACGCTTACTTCATCGGCGCGCCGGAAAATATAGAAAAATTCAGCCGGGGTATGGCGGAAAGCAGTACCAGGCACATCAAAAAGGCCATTGTTATCGGCGCGGGACGGACAGGAACGGCGCTTGCCCCCATGCTGGAAGCCGACGGTATATCCGTAAAAGTCATTGATCTTGATCCGGAGCAGTGCCGGCATATTTCTTCCAAATTAAAAAAGTCCATCGTCCTTTGCGGCGACGGGGCAGATATAGATCTTCTCATGCAGGAAGGCGTTTCTGAAGCGGATGTGGTGATCTGCACGACGAAAGATGAACGGCTGAATCTCCTTGTCGCCCTCCTTGCCAGGCACCTGGGTGCGAAAAAGACAATCGTCCGCGTCGTCCGCGGGGAATACGCGGATCTCATGACACAGGTAGGCGTGGATATCGCCTTGTCAGTCCGACTTCTGGCGGCAGGCGAGGTTTTGAGTTATGTGCGGAGCCGCAGTGTCGTCTCCGTCTCTCTTCTTGAATCGGCGCAGGTGGAAGCGGTGGAAGTTATCCTGGAAAGCGGCGCTCCTGCCGAAGGCATTCCTCTCATGAAAGCCGGTCTGCCGGCGGAATGTCTTGTAGGCGCTTATGTCCGGAATGAAACGACACATATCCCTGACGGCCGCTCTGTCCTTGCCGCAGGAGACCGGGTCATCATCCTGATCCGTACCCCCTGCTCGGCAAAAGTCCTTCCTTATTTTAAAGGCAGGAAATCGTTATGAATACCACCGTCGTTTCAGCACTCATCGCCAAATTGACTGCGGGATGCGGTCTCGTCCTCCTGCTTCCCCTGCTGACCGCCCTGTTTGGGGAAGAGCCGGTTCTTCCTTTTATTTACTCCATGGCGCTTTGCTTTTTACTGGCCGCATTCCTGCGGTATAAGGGCAAGAAAAAAGTCATCAATCTGAATCCCCGCGACGGCCTTGCGGTGACCGCGCTGTCATGGATATGTATTTCCATTCTTTACCTTTTCCCTTATTTCCTGTCCGGTCTCCTTTCTCCGCTGGACGCTCTGGTAGAAAGCATTTCAGGTCTGACAGGCACCGGCGCCACCGTTTTTTCCGATTTAACCGTTCTGCCGAAAAGCATTCTTTTCTTCCGCTCCCTGACCCACTGGCTCGGCGGCCTGGGAATCATCGTCATCTTTGTGGCGCTCTTCCCGCAGGCCGGAAAAGGAAGCGCCCGCATGATTGATGCGGAAAGCACAGGTCCTTATTCCTCCCGTGCCGTTCCCCGGATCAAAGAAATGGCAAAAGCTCTTTTTGCGGTGTACCTGCTTTTTACTGTTTCTGCCGCATTGATTTACACACTCCTCGGCATGAACTTTTTCGACGCGGTAAATCACGCCTTTTCCACCATCGCCACCGGAGGTTTCTCCACAAAGAATGAAAGCATCGCTTTTTACGACAGTACGCCTCTGAAACTGGCCGTCATATTTTTTATGGTTATTTCCAGCGCCAATTTCGGCATCTATGTGGCTGCCTGGAAACGGGGCATCCGTGTTCTTTGGGAAAATACGGAATTTAAAGTCTATCTTTCCATCGTAGCCGCCGCCACTATCCTTATCTCTTTAAATTTAATGCTGGAAAGCGGACTGTACGCCCCTTCCGCACTGCTGGAAGCGCTCTTTACCTCGGCGTCTCTTTCGTCCACCACGGGATTTATTTCTTACGACTTTGAAACGTGGCCCCATTTTTCCCAGGTCATACTGCTCATACTCATGTTCATCGGCGGCTGCGGCGGATCGACTTCGGGCGGCCTGAAAGTAACGCGCATCATATTGCTTTTCAAATCCATGACCGCCGTTCTCCGCCAGAAACTCCACCCCCGGGCCGTCATACAGACCCGTGCAGGAGGAGAAAACTTTTCCGAATCCATGCTCCTCGAGGTTTTCTGTTTCTTTTTCATCTATACGATGTCCATTTTTTTATGGACCGCCCTTATCGCCGCAAACGGTGCGGATATTCCTTCCGCCCTGGGCCTTTCCATTGCCACCATGAGCAACTCGGGGCCGGCACTGGGACAATTCGGCGCCACCTGCAACTGGTCGGCCATGCCTGCCATGACAAAAATGGTCGTCGCCCTGTCCATGCTTATGGGCCGGCTTGAATCTTTTACGCTTCTCATCCTTTTCCTCCCCTCTTTCTGGAGAAAAAACGGATGGTAAAACAAAACGGATATTTCTCAAGACCAAAGTCTGTCAGGAAATATCCGTTTTCTCATGCAAGGAAAACGTCCCGGGGGTTATGGGGATCCGGGACGACTTCCTTGTATATCTTTTTTGCAAATGTCGGGGAACATTTGCTGAAAAGAGGCGCAGAAGCAACATGACTAGCAGTCACCTCTGCTGTACATAGTATACCATATATTTCAATCCGATGCAAGGATGATCCTGCCAAAAGCGCAAAGAGGAAATTCCCTTCCCGCTTTGTATTTTACTCCCCCGTTTCCTTATCCCGCCAAAGAGCCGCGTTCTCTTTCCATCAGGATTTTCCTTATCCGTTTCAGCCGGCTGGGAATGTCGGGATGGTCGTCAAAAAGACGGGAAAACCAGTCCCGCCTGCCGCTGTGGAAAATATGTTCCAGGTGGACCAGTCCGACGGCAAGTTCCATCCCCAGTCCGAGACCGCAGGCATATTCGTCGGCGGCATATTCATTTCTCCTGCTGCCGAACTGTGTGAAAAACCAAAGAGGAATCTGCAGAAATATTTTCAGGAAATAATATTGTATGAGGATAAAAAAATTGACAATGCCTATAAAAATCCCCAAGACCGGGATCCAGCGTAAAAATGCCAGGAGCAGTGTCACCACACTATAAACATAGACAATGATACCGCTGAACCATTCCATGCCATAGCGCAGAAGACCGAGGCGGCTGTGCCCGTTCTGCAGATGTCCCACCTCATGGGCAAGGATCCCTTTTACCTCTTCTTCGGAAAATTCGTTCAGCAGACGTTCCGTGACGGTGATATGGTTTCCGCCGATTGCCCAGGCATTGTAATCATCTGCTTTCGCCGTATAAAGACGGAAATCGGATAATTCCAGTCTGCCCCGACGGCAGATATCGCGCATCAGACGTTCCAAATACATTTTCGTTTCTCCCGCAGCCCTACGCCCGCCGTTTTCACGGACAAAGAAATACTGCATGACGCCTGTTCCCGATAAAACGGCAGGCACAAGAACACAGGCCAGAGAAAGCTGCAGGATGCGCTCCGTCAGAAGTTCATAATTTCCTGACAGCTCTTCATGGAAAAAAGGCACGGTAAACAAAAAATAGAGCGCCCAAAAAGAAGCGCTCACGATCCAGTTGGTTATAAAAGTAAAAATAAGCAGAAGAAGATTCATGGTTTTCTCCATCATCCAATAAACGGATTGATTTTCCCCATTATAACACAGGAATGAAACATGGTTTCTGTAACGAACGGCAAAGCAAAGGCGGTCCATGGAAACTGTTCCCTGCGATTCGATTTTCTTCTTCATGGATAAAAAAGTTACCCCGCCGGCCGGTGAGGTAACTTTTCATGAATAACAAATTTATTTCTTTTCAGGCATTGTCAGAACTTTCCGCCTCCTCCGCCGTTGCCTCCGTTTCCGCCGCCCATGGAGCCGCCTGCTCCGACAACACCGTCATCTTTCTTTTCAGGAAGGGGCGTGACGATACGGTTGGTATAGAGGTAGTAGTCATTCTCACCGGTCACGGCGAAACTGTCTTTGTCAAGATAGTGGGAAGCGTTCACACCGGGCGCCACATTGCTCATCGTTCCTATCAGGTAGTTCCTTACGCCAAAGGCGCCGAGCAGGGAAAGGACAGCGGCAATCCCCAGTCCGAGAAAACTGAATTGATCGTCAGGATCATACGCTTTCCCTTCTTTCTCATAGTAGGAAATAAGGAAGTCTGCCTTCTCCGCATAAGCTTTGAACGCTTCCGCGTAATTCCCTTCGGAAAGCTTGCTTACAAAGGCGTCTTTCATAAGTTTGATGCCTATATCATTGGTAATCATCGCCTTCATTTTGGGATCGGTAGCAATGTACCAGTCGCGTTCCTGCATATCAAGAACGAGAACCATATTCCCTTTTTCCCCGCCTTTGATCACAGTGCCGAGAAGTTTATCGGCATAATCGCCGATTTTCATTCCTTTCACGGAGGGCTGGGTGACAACAGCGATACGGACATTATGTTTCTTTTCTACCGCTTCCAATGCGTTCTTTACTTCCGCGGCCGCCTCACCTTTCACGATATCCGCCCCGTCATGGAAAGACGGCATCTCCGCCGCGTCAGACATCACGGGCAGAAAGAGGACGGCAAGGAGCATCGCTAAGATTTGAAATATTTTTTTCATAGTCCCGCCTCCTTATAAAGAACCGAACATCATTTTAATGAGGAAGTAAAGGATGGGAACGAAGACGACAAATGCTGCCGCCGTGTACATGGATGCTTTATTTTTATCCACCGGCAGGCTTCCCACGAACTTGCCGCTCTGGGCGTTCATAATGAAAGTGTACGGTGTACCGTTATAAGTGGTGGAAAGAATCCATACCGGCGCAAGGGCATAGGAAACGGTGTTTTCATCTTTGGACACGAAACCGTCTTCCCGATTACAGCTTGTATAACCGGTGACAGTGTCATCCATCTGCGCAAGCGCGGTATTTTTTACCAGCTCATCGGCGCGGGGCGCCATTTCTTCCGCCGGCACATCATACTTATCGGCCAGGTACCCTGCCAGGTATGCCGTGGTAAAAGGAACCATGGTGGAATAATCGAAAGGTCCGATACTTTCCATCCATGTATCGTCCATTTTCTTACTGCCGTCCATAGGTACCCGGTTAAATTTCATTTCTCCCTCACGGTCGCACCGGTAAACCCTTTCTTCCGTGATCTGATTCTTTCCGACAACGAAAGTATTTACATTTTTCGCTTTGTAGCTGGCGGTAGCGGTGACTTTGGAGTCAAAGAGCCAGAAAGGAACATACATGCCCTGAATCGCATCCACCCGGTTCTGGCTGACGAAATTGGACGGCAGGAGTAATTTCCCCTTGTAGAAATTTTTAAAGGCTTCCTGGGCATCCTTTTTCGTCTTCTGGAACGGAATCACATAGTCGGGACGCAGAGCGCCGTCATAACGCTGGGCAATCATCGTCGGGTTTCCGCAGTAGCAGCATTCCGTGGCAATCGTATTTTCATCGCAGACGATTTCCGCTCCGCAGGAAGAACAGGTAAAGGCGCGGAGAATTTTCGCCTCGTCTTCGCTCCATTCCTTTCCCGCACCGTCAGTATCCCACTTTTTCTGCCGCGCTTCTTCCGCTTTTGCCGCGTTTTCTTCCTTCGCCGCGTAGAACGCTTCCAGATCAGCGATGGACAGTTCCGTGCCGCAGTATTCGCAGGTCACATGATCCGCGCCGGGAGCATATGCAAGAGGAGCGCTGCAATTGGGGCATTTAAAGCTTACTGAAGTATCAGCCATAAGTACCTCCTTTTCCATAATCGCCGCCTTTTCCATAAAGGAAACAAAACGGCAGTGTGAAATAGGGACAGGGCAGCAGTAAATCTATGCCCGCCGCCCTTTTCTCAACTGTTCCATTACGGACGGGGATGTCCGCAGTTGGCACAGAACTTGCCTTTATTCTGCGTACCGCATTCGCTGCAGGTCCAATCAGCCGCAGGAGCGGGCTTGCCGCAGTTGGCACAGAATTTGCCCGTATTCTTTGTACCGCATTCCGCGCAGGTCCATTCAGCTGCAGGAGCAGGAGCGGGTTTTCCGCAGTTGGCGCAGAACTTGCCTGTATTTCCTCCCGTACCGCACTCCGCACATTTCCAGCCCACTGCCTGGGGAGCGGGAGCAGGTGCCTGCTGGGGCATCTGCTGTTGCTGCTGGCCTGCCATACCGTACAGGTTGGACGCGTTCATACCGCCTGCCGCGCCTGCCATATTCATACCCATAAATCCAAATGCTGCACCCATACCGCCTTCATTGGCCGCCGCCGTACGCATAGCGTCAGACTGTGCGTCTACGAGAACGCCCGCCCCCATAGCGGGATTCGACATGGCCATACCCATCTGGATCTTCTGGATCTTCGCTTCGTCTTCCTCATTGGCCTTGACACTGTTCACACCGAAAGAAACGATCGCAAGACCGCGGAGCTCCGTCCATTTCTTGGAAAGCACTTCATTCAGAGCCTCGGCAATTTCAAACGTGTGTCCCGCCAGATCAGTATAGTCGATGCGCTGGGCAGAAATCTTGGCAAATGCCGGCTGGAGAGCCGTAAGCAGTTCCGATTTCAGCTGGCCGTCAATCTGGGAACGCTCATAACTATCCGTCGCGTTGCCTGCCACATTGGTGTAAAAGAGGATCGGATCTACGATTTTGTAACTGTATTCACCGAAACAGCGGATACGGACGGACAATTTCAGCCCGGTATCCGCATCAACCACCTTGAACGGAATCTCGCTGGGCGTACCGTACTTGTTCCCGACAATTTCCTTTGTATTGAAGAAATAAACGCGCTGGTCTTTCCCCGTATCGCCGCCAAAGGTAAAACGTCTCCCCATCTGTTTGAATACGGCGATGACGCTTTCCTTATTCAGACCACCCGTGAAGAGCGACGGTTCCGATGACTGATCGTAGGTATACTCTCCCGGTTCAGCGCAGAGATCGACGACCTTACCCTGTTCCACAATCATCATGCACTGCCCGTTATTGACGGCAATGACGGATCCGTTGGAAATAATATTGTCTTCTCCGCCTGTGTTCGAGCTGCGGCCGCCGGTCCGTTTCTGTCCTTTCATCATGAGGACATCAGGCGGCATGCTGTCACAATAGAAGAATTCCTTCCACTGATCGGCCAGTACGCCTCCGACCGCGCCCATTCCTGCTTTAATAAGACCCATACACTCTCCTCCTTCTTCATAAATAATTAATTATATATACATCTGTTTATATTTTATCATGTAAGCACCTTATTTATCCACAGATTCCCTGCACTGCAGATATAGAAAAAATCTTACTCATCATTATTGCATGATAAATACACATAAGATTCCCTTCCGGCACCTCTTTTGAAATGCGGGCACCATAAAAAGACGGCATCTCTGCCGCCTCATGTCCTTTTACTTTTTAAATCCCGCCTTCAGTTACGCACGGAATAAAAAACGCATCGTATACGCTCCGCCTTTCCTGTCTTTCTTTAAATCATCCGTTCTTTAAATTCCTTATCCATGCCCCGCGCCTTGCATTCTTTGCAAAAACCGTAAATTTCCACACGATGCTCCGTCACTTCAAATCCGTTTTCTTCTGCCAGACGGTCTTTATACTCCGGTTCCAGACGAACCTCGACAGGGAAAATCTTATTGCACGACAGGCACACCGCGTGGTGCACATGGTCGCCCTGCGTATATTCATACCTCGTCAATCCGTCAGCAAGCATCGTCGAACGGAGAAGCAGTCCCTTTTTGGCCAGCGCTTCACAATTACGGTACACCGTAGAAAGACTGAGCTTAGTATCTCTCTTCCGCACCGCTTCATATACATCCCCCGCGGTCATCGGCAGGCTCTTCTGGAGCACCTTCAAGATCATGACACGCGCTTTCGTACGTTTTAAATGCTTCTTTTGAAGTATTTCCTCAAAACTGTCCATTCGTCTGCTCCCTTTGAAACCGCTCTTTGCCCTCACGGCAAATTACATAGTATACGTTGTAATTTCAATTAGATTATATCATATCGGAAAATATATGGAAATCATTTTTCAATCCGTGCGTCCTGCCGGCATTTCAAAATAAATACGATTCATCCGCTCCTGCATTTATAATAAGAAATTAATTTTATTCTTATTCTATACCATCAAAAATATATTTTCCACAATTCCTTTTGGTGTCATTAAAGAGAAAATAGTGATATAATGTGTTCACATTTAAACAGGGAGAACTCCCTTATTCCATGGGCACATCCCAAAGGAGATCATCGTGGGCGCCAATATCCGTAAGCATTGGAACGATCCTGTCTGCATACAGCGCGTTCTCTTCATACTTGTCATCACCCTCATCGGCACTTTCATCTATGCCGCCGGACTCAATATATTCCTTGTTCCCCATCACTTCCTCGCAGGCGGTGTCACAGGCATCGCCATGATTCTCTACTACCTCATGGACATTCCCATCGGCTTGTCCAATCTGGTACTGAATATACCTGTGCTCATTCTGTCCCTGAGATTCATGGGAAAATTTTATACGGTCATTACCATTTTAAGCACAGTGAGTCTGTCGCTCTTCATCGACCTCACCGCTTTCATGGCGGACTGGTGTGTCATCAGCAATCCTCTTGTCGCTGCCATATCGGGGGGCGTTGTCCTCGGCGCCGCCCTGGGACTTCTCTACCGCTACAATTCAAACAGCGGAGGCCTCGACGTCATTGGCGCGGTTATCAAAAAATTTTACAATCTGGAAATCGGCTACGTCGTCTTCGGCCTGAACTTCATCATCATCATGTCCAGCGCGTGGATCTTTACACTGGAACCTGCCATCTGCACCCTCATCGCCATGTACATCAACGCCACCGTTTCCAGCCGTATCGTCATCGGCTTCGCCCAAAGGAAAGCGGCTTTCATCGTTTCCGACAAACCGCTTGAAGTGGCGGACACCATTCTGAGAAATATTCATCACGGCGCTACCCTCCTCTACGGACAGGGCGGGTTCAGCGGAAAAGACAAAAAAATCGTTTTCGCTATCGTGGATCTGACGCAAGTCACCAAGCTGCGCCATTTCATCGAGGACATAGACCCCCACGCCTTCCTCTTCATCATGAACACCACCGACGTCATCGGCCGCGGCTTCACCAGCCCCCTCACGCCGAAACTCCCCGGCACCACCAGGTACACCTTCGGTGCTGACGGAAAAATGACTCCCACCCGCTCATGGAGCTGGGAAATGGAACAGGAATCCCATAAGTAAAAGAAAAAGCCGCCGGCCATACTTTCCCAAGCATGCCAAGCGGCTTTTCAGCTGCCTACTTTCCCTCCATCTTCCCTATATTCTCTCTCACCTTCACTGCGGAATCCTTCAGCTTCTTCGCCCTTTCCATCATCTGATCCAGACGGTCCGATCCCTTTTCTCCGGCACGCATCCCCTCCCCGAAATAACTGCCGTCAAAACGACCGCCGCGGATATCTACATAATAATCACCGATCACTCCGCTCTGCGAAACGGTAAACTCCGCGTCCAGAGGAATCTGCGCATCTTTCTTTATACGCATCTCAAGAATCCCTTCATTTCCTTCCGTGGAAATTTTGGACACTTCCCCCACACGGACACCGGCATAACGCACTTCATTTCCTTTTTTGATCCCCTGTACACTGGAAAAGGATGCTGTCATGTGGAAATAATTCCCGCCAAACCAATCTTTCGGACGGACAAAAAGAAACACCGCCATGGCGGCAACCAAAACGATGAACGCCATCATGCCGGTTTTTACTTCTTTTGTCATACCCCGCCTCCTTCCTCACTTCTTTTTCACCCTTCGGCTTCCTCACTACGCCAGCAGATCCTTCACATTCGCTTCGGATGACGCTTAACGTTTCCCTTATTATGACGCCTTGCCGTTCGGTGTCATTCAGCACTTTTAGCTGACAGCTGACAGCTCACAGCTAACGGCTAACAGCTTTCAGCTCACAGCTGATAGCTTTTATCTTCTTACCGGCTCTCCTCATTACGGCAGCAGATCCTTCGCTGTCGATCCGGATGATGTCTTTCGGTCTCCGTCATCATGACGTTTTCTGTTCCCCATTGCTAGTGACGCGCTTTCCCAAAATCGTCATTCTGAATGGACGCAAGAATACTTTGTGGGAAAGACGGGAAAGCAGCAATATGGCACGGAGTGAAGAATCTATGACTCTGATGACATCTTACCGCTTTCCTCACCACGGGTATAGATCCTTCACATTCGTTCAGGATGACGTTTAACGTTTCCCTCACTACAACAGCAAATCCTTTGCTGTTGTTTCGTATGACACCTAATGGAAATCATATGCTTCGGCTTTTAACTCACAGCTAATAGCTAACAGCTAATGGCTAACAGCTTATAGCTGACAGCTCCCAGCTTACACTCTCCGATTTCCATCTTCCGATGATTTCCTAAAAATATATGCCGCTGCGCCTTCCGCCATTTTCACCCCCTGATGAGCCGCGCCTTCTACGGTTTCCAGTTTCCAGCGGAAAGGAACCCGCAGCTCCTCCGCTTTTGCTTTACATTGCCGGAAATAATTCGTACACCGTTCCATACGGTTCATCCCCTGGGCGTCTGCTTCGGGCGTATCGCGGAACGGCGGTTTCCGCTCCACATCCTTTTCACCCATAAAGAGAATGACCGGCTTTGCAAACGCTTCCCCCAGTTCCTCATCAGTAATCCCCACATTCTTTATGCCGTAAGGATAATCAATATCCCTGTCAGGCATGGTAAACCAGCCGGAATTGGCCACGGCGATTACATCCACGTTTTTCTTTCCTCCGAGGAGCGCCCATCGATGGACAAACTGCCCACCTGCAGAATGGCCGAAAAGAATGATTTTCCCTGCTGCCTGCGTGCGGTTTTTTACTTCTGCCACGATCCGGTCCGCCGCGGAGAACGTCCGCTCTTCTTTTTCACGGATATGTCCGTCTGTATCCATGATGCCGCCTTCCTGATACCATTCCGCGCCGGGATACTTCCTTTCCGTCAACTCCGGACAGACGATCAGCATATTCCTTTCCTCCGCCAGCTTCCGGAGCGCTTTGCAATATTCCGCGCCAGCCCTGCCAAAGCCATGGAATGCAATAAAGACGGCATCCTTTTCCGTCCACCTGCCGGGGCGATAGTAGTACAGGCAAAGAGCATCCTGATTCACCCCTGTCCGTTCCCTGATGCAGGAAATACTTTCTCCCGCCGGAATGGGGCGTACCGTCATTTCCTTTTTCCCTTTCGGCAAAAGCCACGCAGCAACCGCTGCCGCCGCGACAGCGGTAAGTGCTTTGAAGACTTTATTTCCCATCATGCTTTCCTCAATATTCCTTATTACAACGATTCATGATTTCCGGATTTTAAAACTTTGCGCTTCCGATTCTTCCACAGATTATAGCATGAATCATGCAGTTTCTATCCTGTCGTCATAAAATAATTTTTTTATTGGTTCGAAAAGCTCTCACACTGTGCTGTTTATCTATAGTAAACTCCATCTCTTTTTTCCCTGTTTTTATCTCTTCTATTTTTTCTATATCTTTCTCCAGAAAAAATTCTTCTCCATCATAGCAGAGTATTTCCTCTGCAAAATCTGAAGAAATGAAGCTATTGTCCTTTTTCAGTTGTGATGCTATAAGTTTTCTCGTGGCAGGATGCAGTCCGTTTTTTAAGTCAGTGGAAGCTATGCGTTCTACGATTTTTCCGTAATTCATAATCAGCACACGGTCTGTCATAGATTGAACCGCTGCCAAATCATGACTGACAAAGATGCCTGAAAAAGGATGCTTCCTCCTTGAATCGGTAATCAGGTTCAATATCTTTGCCTGTGTTACCACATCCAAAGCGCTGGTAGGTTCATCAAAAAGAATCAACTGCGGATTTAAGAGCAGTACTCTGGCGATCACAACTCGCTGAAGCTGTCCTCCGCTCAGTCGATGAGGAAGACGGCCTAAAAAATCCGGTGAAAGTCCCACTTCTTCCAAAATATCTTTCACCATGGTTTCTGCTTTATTTTTATCCGCTATATGAAAATTCAGCAAGGGATCCATAAGAAATTCTTTTATAGTCATACGGGGACTAAAAGCTTCCGCCGGTTCCTGAAAAACCATCTGCACATAACGGTACAGACCGGTCTTTCGGTCTCCTTTTTGATATTTTCTTATTTCTTCCGTATAGGATATCTTTCCCCTATCAGGCACTTCCATTCCCGCTGCCACGTGAAGCAGAGTCGATTTACCGCAACCCGAACTGCCGGCAATTCCCAACATCTCTCCTTTCACTAGAGAAAAAGAAATGTCTTCCAATACGATCCTTTCCCTTTTTCTTTCCCTGTATTCTTTCGTTACATGGGATACTTCCAATATATTGTCCATCAGTCACCTCAAATCCACCGTTGCGCGGAGCAATTCCTCTGTATACGGCTCACTGGGCATGTTCATCAGTCGCTCACGCCGACCTGCTTCTATAATTTCTCCATGCTTCATAATCAGCAGCTGATCCGATAGATACGCTGCAGCCCGTATATTGTGCGTTACAAACAAAATAGAAGAACCTTTATCTATTAATTTTTTCATACTTGAGAAAAGCAATTACAGACACGGTATCCAATGCGCTTGTCGGTTCATCCATAAGCAATACCTCAGGAGAAAATGCCAACGTCATTGCCACAGCCACACGCTGCTGCATGCCACCGGACAACTGGAATGCATAAGAGTCCAAGATCCTTTCTGCATCCGGAAAGCCCGAAGCCATCAGGCATTTCACGGCCATCGCATGCCATTCCTTTTTCCCAACGCCATGAGCCGTCATGAAATCCTTAAACTGTAGTCCTATTTTCCGTATAGGATCAAAATAACCTCCCGGCTGCTGAAATATCATCGCAATATGACGTCCGGACAGTCGTTTCCACTCCGCATTATGCATAGTAAGGATGGATGTGTTCCCATACATGATATCACCGCCGGAAACACGTCCCTGGTCCGGCAAAATCCTCATGACAGCACGTAAAATGGTAGACTTTCCACATCCGCTTTCTCCTACCAGCGCAATGGATTCCCCTGACCTTAAATCAAAGGACACATTCTTTACCACAGATTTCTCTTTGTAAGAAACAGACAAATTTCTCACGGACAAAACAGGTATATCAGAACTCATATTATTCCCCCGCCATGTCATGGGGATCCAATGCATCACGCAGTGCATCTCCCAAAAGATTAAAAATAACCACTGTCACAAAAATAGCACCGCCAGGATAAAAAAGAAGCCATGGTGCCGTCTGCATATACTCACGAGCTCCCATAAGAAGCGTCCCCCATTCCGGACTGGGCGGCGGCACACCTATGCCGATGAGTGAAAGTCCCGCTACCAGCAGAATGACCTCGCTGATATGCTGGCAAAGAAATACAAGCAACTGCGGAACGGCATTAGGAAGAATATAGGAAAAGATAATATGATAAAAGCCGGCTCCCGCATACGGAGCATAACGCACATATCCCTTTTCTCTCTCTGTCCTTACCAATGTCCGTGTAATGCGGGCATATTCCGGCCATGTCGTAAGAACCAAAGCAATAATAACACCCCATACACTGGCTCCGATCACGCCAATCAAGGCTATCATGAATATCCTGCTTGGAAATGCCAGGAAAAAATCTAAAATAGTCGTCCCGACCTGTTCCACTTTCCCACCCGCAAAAGCAATAGAAGCTCCAATCATGATGCCGAACGCTGCTGTGAGTCCCACCCCGCAGAAAGCGATACCCAGGGTAACACGGGAGCCATACAAAATGCGGGAAAATTCATCACGCCCCAGAGAATCCGTCCCCATCCAGTGGATCATGCTGCCTGCCTGAAGGCGTTCTTCCATATGCACAGCAAAGGGATCCTGGGGAACAATCCAAGGTGAAATAAGAGCCAAAAAGAGCCAGATAATGACCAAGACCAAAGAAAGAAGAAGCATTTTATTTCCACATAACTTACGCAGCGTCATAAGCTCCCCTCTCTCTTCCGCTGCCGCGGATCCAAATAAAGGCAAATGATATCTGCCACAAGGTTTGCTAAAATGTAGACCCCCGCACCCCACAGGACATATCCCTGCATCAGATGATAATCCTGATTCAACATGGCTTCCACCATCAGCGCCCCCATACCACGCCACCCGAATATGGTCTCAATAACCACGGATCCGCCCAGGAGACCCCCAATTGTCAACCCAAGCATGGAAACGACACCGGGAAGCGCATTAGGCAAAAGATATTTAAAAAGAATTGTCAGTTCAGACAGTCCCAATGTTCTTGCGCCAATGATATAATCCTTTTGATACTCTTCCAAAATAGACACACGCAAACGCCGGATATACAGACCGGACATCCATACCGCCAGCGCCGCAGACGGCAGAATAAGCCCCTGCCACCCTCTCGCAATCACCGGTAGCCACCCGAGACGAACGGCAAACCAATAGATCAGAAGTAGAGACAGCCAGAACGTAGGGATGGAAATACCGGCGAAAGTCATAAAGCGAATCACAAGATCCGGCAGACGGTGACGATAAAAGAATGCCAGAAGCGCCATCGGTACCGTGATAACAACAGACAGTACCAATGAGGAAACAGCCAGAATCACTGTTTTAGGAATAGCTTCCTTCAAGAGATCATATACCGGCACACCAAACAGAATGGAATAGCCGAAATCTCCCATGCATACTCCCTTCAGCCAAATGATATATTGAACAAGTATCGGTTCATCCAATCCGAATTTTTGGCGGAGTTCCGCCACCAGTTCAGAATTGGGCGGCATGCCCAACCTTTGCAGCTGAAGAGATACCGGATCCATAGGAGACATGTGGAGAATGAAAAAACTTAAGATGGTGGCAACCGCCACGACAAAAAATATGGATAAGAGACGTCGCCCTATTCCGCTTTTCAGAAACATACTTCCTCCTCTTTTCTCCATGCACGCTCCTCTTCTAAAAAGAGACCCGGTCACCCGGGTCTCCCAAATTTCTTTTCTTCTTATCAGATTCTTTGTGAATTCCCGATATGATGATACCGTCTTTTACTCAACCGTAATATCTTTAGTCATGACATAATAATCAATCGGGAACACAGGCACATTCTTTACCTTTGACGCACCCACCAAATTATTTGCCGGAAATGCAAGGAACAGGGCAGGAGCATCAGCAATGACTTTTTCAGCAATTTCTGAAATCATTCCGTCTTTTTCCTTATTATCAAAAACCATCGGGTAACGGTCAAGAATCTGATCCACATCGGCATTGACATACTTTCCGCGGTTCGCTTTATGTCCGGAACGGAATACTTGATTGACAAACAGATAGGGGTCATTGGTTGGTACAGTAATCCAATTCTGTTCCAAAAGATCAAAACCGCCTGCCGCTACCGCCGCGTCCGCATTCTGAACACGCATAATTTCCACATTAACACCGGCTTTGCGGAGCTGTGCCTGGATCGCTTCATACATTGCCGTCTTCGAACCCCATACCGCCAACTTGAGTGTCAGCGGGCGTCCGTCCTTTACATAAATTCCTTCTCCATTTTTCTCCGTACATCCGGCTTCTTTAAATAAGCTTTCCGCCTTGGCCATATCCATCTTCATCTTATTTTTCACATGTCCGTACGGAACGGTCGGCGGGAATATTTCTCCGGCAGCCACGGCACCGTTTCCTTCAATCTTTGCAATCGCTTCATAGTCTACCGCATAAGCCAGTGCACGGCGAAGACTGTGATCAGCAAGAATACCATCATAATTTACAGTCAGCATAAACACACGAGTACCGACAGTTTCATAAATCTTGTATTTATCATTTTCAAACAGACTACGGCTTGCTGAATCCACACGCTGCATCAGATCCAGTTCTCCGGACTGAAGAGACATGGCACGTTTCGTATTATCTTCTATATTTTTGACTGTTAATGTATCCAGTCCCGGCTTACCGTCCCAGTAATATTCATTCCTTTTCAACTGTACTTCCTGATTTTTGGTAAAACCTGTAACCATGTAAGGACCAGTAAGAATCGGTGCTGAAGCTGCTTTATCTATATCCGCCTTCGTGTCAATAATGGAAAATGCAGGTTCCGTCATTGCCGCCAAGAGAGACACATTCGGCTTATTTGTCTCAATAATAATATTCTGTCCCTCTACACGGATTTCTTTAATATCCGCCGATTTCTTTACAATGGCATTCATTTTCAAAGTTCTGTCCAAAGACGCTTTAACCAATTCCGGCGTCATATCGTCCCCATTCTGGAATTTCACTTTCTCTCGGATATGGAATTTCCATGTCGTCGGCTCGACATTCTCCCACTTATCTGCAAGCTGCCCTTTAAATTCCATCTTGTCGGTAACTGTCACCAACGTTTCCCCCGCACCGATACGAACTATAGTCCAGCCATCCCACTCATGCGCCGGATCCATAGATTCGCCAAACCAGTATAGCCCCAAATTCAAATGCTTGGCAGCACCGGAAGCGGACTTCTCATTTCCGCCACACCCTGTAAATGCCGCCGTCATAAACAGACAGCAGAGAATCACATACAGAATTTTTTTCATTTTATCCTCCTATCGGATGCACAAAAAGGAAGGCCACGAAAAAGGTCTTCTTACCGTCTCCTGTACTTAGAAAACAGTACTTTAAAATTATTAAATCCTTACGTATAGATTAAATCAATTATGTTTAAAATTAACAAAAATTCATTTTCCTGTTTCTAAAATGAAAAATATTACACCTCGACAAGAGGTGGACATAGGTGCAACATCATTCTGCTATTTTCAAGCAATAACCAAGACTCATATCCCCATGATCGTTTATAGATTTAAGCAATATAAGTATACTTTTTTATGTTTGTTACCACAGACAGTTTCCTCTTAATTCCCCATTTTCTCCCTTCAGTACGCTCTTATGAGAATTAATTGTTCTCAATTTTTCAAAATGTTATAATTATCGTAGTTAAAATGCGGACAAAATCAGACTGCATTTATTTTATTGGGGACATATAAGGAGGTTTTTCAATCATGAAAAAGAAATTGGCTGTGCTCGCCGCAGCGGCAGTCGCTGCAGGTATCCTTTTCAGCGGATGCGGCGGTTCCAAGAACGGCGGCACAAAAAGCAGCTCTGCCGCCTGGAAGCCGGAAAAAGACGTAAAGATTATCGTCGCCTATAAAGCAGGTTCCGGTACGGATACAGGCGCGCGTCTGCTTGCCAACAGTGCCAAGAAGTATGTCGGCCAGACCCTGGTCATCGAAAACAAACCCGGGGCTGACGGAAAAATCGGCTGGACGGAACTCGCCAAGGCCAAACCGGACGGATACACCTTAGGATTCATCAATCTGCCGACCTACACCACGCTCGCTTCCCAGAAAGGCGCTGCCTTTGATGAAAAGTCCATTATCCCGATTGCAAACCATCTGACGGAAACCGCTGTGGTTGTCGTCAGGAAAGACGCAAAGTGGAAGGACTTAAAAGAACTCGTGGCAGACGCACAGGCAAACCCGGGGCAGCTGAAAGCTTCCACCAACGGCGTACAGGCCTCCAACCACACCTCCGCCCAGCTTCTCGCCCAGTCCGCGAAATTTGAATATAATGCCGTTCCTTATGGCGGTACTGCCGACCAGCTCCTTGCTCTCCGCCAGGGCGAAGTGGACTTCTCCTGCGCTAAAGTTGCCGACGTCATCAAACTGATTAACGGTGAAAATGCCGAACTCCGTGTCCTCGGTGTATTTGATGAAAAGCGCGACCCCCAGCTGCCTGACGTTCCGACACTCGGCGAACTCGGCTACTACAATAAATGGTACGGATCTGCCCGCGCTATTGTCGCCCCGAAAGGCACCCCCGAAAATATAATTAAATTCTATGAAGACGCTTTCAAAAAAACCATGGAAGACAAAGATGTTGTGGAAGCCCACAAGAAAGCCGGCATGGTTCTCGATTACAAGGACAGCAAAGATCTGGGCAGACTCATTGACGAGCAGCTCGCTTTCTGCAAAGATGTAGTCAGCAAACTGTACGAAAAGAAATAATAGTGCAAGTGCTGCATGAAACAGGGGAAATCACGCATTTCCCTTTAAGCGTCACCGCGTTTCATTAGACAGAAAACCTGCTTCTTTTCCAAGGGGCAGGTTTGTCCGTTCTGACCGGTTTGAAACCGCGGAGGTTCTCTTTAAGGAGTATTGTATGAAAAAATCAGATATTTATATCTGCGGATTTATGTATCTTTTCTCATTTTTCTTTTTATATCTGACATTGGACTTTCCCGAACCGGCAAGACACTATCCGTATTTCGTCATCGGGCTGCTCCTTCTTCTGACAACGGTCCGCATGAGCCATCTGTTCCGGGATTACAGAAGAGAGCACAAAATCATCAGCGACAGTTCCCAGGTATTTGACGGCTTTCTCCCGAAACAGTTCTGGGTCATGTTCGCCGCTTTCCTCCTGTTCTTTCTCCTGATGTACCTCTTCGGCTTCTACATCGCCTCCATCGTATACATCTTCATCTGCCTCCGCTTCTTCAGGATCGAAATGAAATACACCCTTCTTGTCCTGATCTGCATGGCCGCCCTCATCTACGGTACATTCGATGTATTTCTCAATGTACCCCTGCCTGAAGGGATCATTATGGAAGAATTCTTATAACCGGAGGAAATACCATGGATGCAAACACATTCGGACTCATGTCGGCAGGTTTTGCCAACGCCCTCATGCCGTCTAATCTAATCATGATGATTATCGGCGTCACCATCGGAATCGTTGTCGGCTGTATGCCGGGCCTTTCCGCCGCCATGGGCGTAGCGCTTCTTCTGCCGCTTACCTTCGGCATGGCTCCCGAAACGGGACTGATCATGCTCGGCGGCATTTACTGCGGCGCCATCTTCGGCGGTTCTATTTCCGCCATCCTGATCCATACCCCCGGCACACCCGCTTCCGCGGCAACGGCGCTCGACGGGTATGAACTCACCAAACAGGGAAAAGCCGGCAAGGCACTCGGCACGGCATGCATCGCTTCTTTCTTCGGCGGTCTCCTTTCCTGTATTTCTCTTTATTTCTTTGCTCCCATGCTTGCTGAACTGGCTATGAAGTTCGGAAGCCCTGAATATTTCTGGCTTGCTCTCTTCGGACTCACCATCATTGCGGGCGTCACCACGGGCTCCATGGTGAAAGGACTCATGAGCGGCGCCTTCGGCCTCATTCTTTCCACCATCGGCATGGATCCCATGGAAGGTACGGAACGGTTCATGTTCGGCATAGACGAACTGTACAACGGCATTAATGTCACCTGTGCCCTCATCGGTCTCTTTTCTCTTTCCCAGGTCTTCATTCTTGCGGAAAAAGCGATTAAGGAAAGAGGAAGTATCGTCAAATTTCACGACTCCGTCATGCTGAAATTCCATGAGCTGAAACAGATCGGTCCGACCGTCATCCGTTCCTGGCTCATCGGGAACATCATCGGCATCCTCCCGGGCGCGGGCGCTTCTATCGCCTGCTTCCTGGGCTATAATACGGCAAAACAGTTCTCCAAAAAGCCAGAAGATTTCGGCCGCGGCTCCATTGAAGGCGTCGCTGGTTCAGAAGCGGCAAACAACGCCGTTACCGGCGGCTCCCTCATTCCCACACTGACACTGGGCATTCCGGGAGAATCAGTGACCGCCGTGCTCATGGGCGGCCTCATCATCCAGGGTCTCCAGCCGGGCCCGGAGCTTTTCACCAAGTACGCTCCCATGACTTACACCTTCTTTGCGGGGTTCGTCATTGTCCAGTTCTTCATGCTCCTCATCGGTCTCGGAGGATGCCGCATATTTGCCCACATTTCCAAATTGTCCGACGCTGTCCTTATTCCCTGCATCTTTGTCCTCTGCGTTGTCGGTTCTTTTGCTATCAATAACAGCTTTGTCGACGTAGTTATCATGTTCATCTTCGGCATTATGGGCTACCTGATGAGAAAGCTGGGATTAAATACGGCAGCCGTCGTCCTCGCCCTTATTTTAGGACCGATCGGCGAAAGAGGCCTCCGCAGAAGTCTGACCCTTTCGGGCAATGATATCACCATCCTGTTCTCCACACCCATCTGCTGGGTACTCATCACCCTCTGCATCCTTTCCTCTTTCTCCCCGCTTCTCATGGACTGGCTGAAAAAAGGAAAACAGGCAATCAAAGGGAAATAAAAGAAATACCCCTTCATACATTTCCCACGCAAAAACGGATCCGCGCCATATATGCAGATCCGTTTTACTATGCATTGAAATAATTTCACCCGCAGTTCCGGAAATGCGCCTCTCCTCTGAGAACGGATGAAAAGCCGACAGCCCTTCGTCTCCTTCCATTCAGAATGACATCTTACGGTTTTCCTTACCACGGGTACAGATCCTTCGCTATCGCTCAGGATGACGTCTTACCGCTTTCCTCACCACGGCAGCAAATTCTTCGCTGGCGCTCACACGAGGACGCTTAACGTTTCCCATCATAGTGACTCTTTCCTTCAATCGTCATTCTGAATGGACGCAAGAATGCTTTGTGAGAAAGACAGAAAACGGGACAGTGACACAGAGTGAAGAATCTATTACCTTGAATGACATCTTACCGTTTTCCTCACCACGATAATAGATCCTTCGCTATCGCTCGGGATGACGCCTTACCATCTCCCTCACTACGGCAGCAGATCCTTCACATTCGCTTCGGATGACGCCTTAACGTCTTATACAAGGATCATGGAGCCGGCCGTCAGAAGGAACTGCCAGCACACGCAGTGCGATTGATGATACCCGCTTGTCGTAATGATTTAATCGTAAAAGAATATTTAGCTTGTAGCCGACAGCTCACAGCTGATAGCTTTTATCTTCTTACGGTTTTTCTCACCACGGCAGCAAATCCTTCTCCGCTGATATCCAAAGCAATGGGCAAACAGCGTCTCCTATTTTCAGTCTTTTGTCTCTGACCCACAGCTATCAGCTATCGGCCATCATTCCCTTTCCGAAAGATTAGGGTTATTTATAAAAATAGTGGCAAAAGGCATTCAGTTTTTATATTTTTCCATGTATAATAAAGTACAAACAGAAGGAAGCGCTGACCATTTGTATTGGTGCAGTTTTTATCTTCCCGTAAGGAAAACCGCGGAGTCATAGAGAATTTCGTTTTTTCGACAAGGTAAATAAAAAACGCGCCGCCGTGAAAGCGGAAAGTCCTGCGCTTTCTTTTTATAGTTGCCTGATTGCGGGCATAAAGCGGCTGCGGCGTCACCGCTTCTATACTTCCCTGAAAGGTCGTGTTCGGGACATGAAAGAATTGGTCCGTCTGGAGGGAATCACCAAGGCTTACGGTGATCATGTCATTATCCCCCCGCTCTCACTCTCTATCCATGATGGCGAGTTTTTAACTTTATTAGGTCCTTCCGGCTGCGGAAAGACGACTCTTCTCCGTATGCTTGCAGGGCTGGACACTCCGACAAAAGGAAAAATCATCCTTGACGGGCAGGATATCACGAATCTCCCCCCTTATAAACGGGATGTGAATATGGTATTCCAGAATTACGCTTTGTTCCCCCATATGACGGCGGAGGAAAATATCGGTTTTGGCCTGCGCATGAAAGGTGTCGGCAGGGAAGAAGCCGCAAAACGTACACAGAAACTGCTGAAACTGATCCGGCTGGAAGATCTCCGCAGTCGGTATCCTTCGCAGATGTCGGGAGGGCAGCAGCAGCGTGTCGCCGTGGCCCGCGCCCTCGTAAATAATCCGAAAATGCTTCTTTTGGACGAGCCCCTCGGCGCTCTTGATTACCAGCTCCGCAAAACGCTCCAGATCGAGCTGAAAGACCTGCAGGAAGAACTTGGCCTTACTTTCGTATTCGTCACCCATGATCAGGAAGAAGCCCTCACCATGAGCGACCGTATCGTTATCATGGACAAGGGGGAAATCCAGCAGGACGATGATCCCAATACGATTTACCATTATCCAAAAACAAAATTTGTCGCCGAATTCATAGGGGAAAGCAATTTTTTTGATAACGGGAAGGAAATTCTTGTCCTCCGCCCTGAAAAGCTGAATCTCTGCGGTAGAAAAGATGGCGATGATTCCCATCCCGCGCCGCGCTTCTTCGGCACGGTGGACGATGTGATTTTTTACGGCACCATTGATAAAGTATTCATCCGTCTTGACGGCACGGGCCAGGAAGTCCTCGCCTACCAGTACTTTGATGACGTCCACCGTTGGCAGATTAACGACCATGTAGGCATCTGGTGGTATGAAAAAGACGAGGTCAGAGTAGAACGATGAAAAGAAACGGAAAATATCTGCTCGTCCCGTCCATGGTCTGGCTGGCTGTTTTCTTTGTCATCCCCATGCTCATCGTGGTGGCGGTTTCCTTTGCTTCCCGCACGGCATACGGACAGATCGTTTTTGGCTGGACTTTCCAAAACTATGCAAGATTTTTGGATCCTCTTTATATTTCCATTTTTGGACGGACAATTTTCATAGCCGTCGTAACCACGGTATGTACCATCCTTATGGGCTATCCGCTGGCATACTGCATCGCCCGGCTCCCCCGCCGTCTGCGGCAGAAAGGGCTGATCCTCTGTATGATTCCTTTCTGGATCAATTTCCTTATCCGCTCCTATGCGTGGGTGATCATCCTCCGCAGCCAGGGCGTGCTGAATACGATTCTGATGAAGCTGGAAGTTATTTCCCAGCCGATCCAATTTCTGTATAATGAAGGCGCCGTCATGCTGGGCATGGTATACGCCCTTCTTCCTTTCATGATCCTCCCCGTTTATGTTTCCATTGAACAGCTCGACCGCAGGCTTTTAGAAGCAGCCGCCGATCTGGGCGCTTCCCCCGTGACAGCATTCCGAAAAATCACCCTGCCTCTGACGATGCCCGGCATCGCGGCAGGAACGGTATTGGTCTTCATTTCTTCCCTCGGCATGTTCGTCGTCCCCGATGTCATGGGCGGAGCGAAAGCGGCTCTCGTGGGCAATGTCATACAGAACCAGTTCCTCTCCGCCCGTGACTGGCCTTTCGGCTCGGCACTGTCCATCGTGCTTGCCCTGCTTTCCCTCATTCTTATTTTCCTGTACTATCGGGCGATTCAGGCGCAGAAAGGAGACAGCGATGCAGAAAACATGGCGTAGCCATCTCCTTGTTTCTTACGCTTTGGCAGTGCTGGCCTTCCTTTACCTGCCCATTCTTATCCTGGCTCTGTACTCCTTCAACGACTCCCGCATGAACGCTGTGTGGGCAGGCTTCACGTTTAAATGGTACTCCCAGCTTTTTAATAACCGCCATGTGGCGGAGGCGCTCGCCAATACACTTATCATCGGATTCATTTCCACGGCGGTGTCCACCATTCTCGGCACGACCGCGGCGCTCGCCCTTCACAAATACCGTTATAAATATCGGGGAATCCTGAACGGCTTTATCTACCTTCCCATCCTCATTCCCGAAATTGTCATGGGGCTTTCCCTTCTCGTCCTTTTTTCCCAGATCCATTTATCTCTGGGAAGAACGAGCATCATTCTCGCCCACATTACCTTCTGCCTGTCCTTCGTGGTCATCACAGTGGGCGCGCGGCTTGACGGGCTGAAGCAGGAATACGAAGAAGCCGCCGGCGATTTGTATGCCCGTCCGTGGCAGTGCTTCCGCTACATCACGCTTCCCCTCATCATGCCGGGAATCACTGCGGGCGCGCTCATCGCTTTCACACTGTCCATCGATGACTTCATCATCAGCTTCTTCGCAGCCGGACCGAATTCGACAACTCTCCCGCTTTACATCTACGCCATGGTGAAGCGAGGGATTTCTCCGGAAATCAATGCCCTTTCCACCCTCATGATCGCCGCTGAAATCGCGCTCGTCCTTCTGGCGGATTTTTTTCAGATCCGGCAGGCGGGAACCGGCAGAAAAAAAGAACTGCCCGATGACCGGCAGTAAACAGCTTCTCTTTTCTCATGATCCGCCGCCCCAAAGTATTCCTTGATTGTCTTAGACAGGAGTTCTCATGGATATCAATTTCCTTTTATTTGAGCAGTTTGAAACACTGGATCTCTTCGGTCCGGTCGAAATATGCGGCCGCCATCCCGATTTCCAACTTCACTATATCTCACAAAATGGCGGCCTTGTCACGAGTACGCAGGGTGTAAGAATTGATACGGAACCCCAAAGGAATATGAATACATCAGGTGTACTTGTCATTCCCGGCGGTGCCGGTACACGCACACTGATAAAGGAGGAACCTTTTTTGAAAAATTTACGCCGTCTTTCGGAAGACGCCTCTTTCGTCCTGTCCGTCTGTACCGGTTCCGCCCTTCTTGCCCGATGCGGAGCCCTCGAAGAAAAAAGGGCTACCTCCAATAAAAGAGCTTTCGACTGGGTCGTTTCCACATCCGATAAAGTCCATTGGATAAGAAAAGCACGCTGGGTGCACGACGGAAAATTTTATACCTCTTCCGGCATTTCTGCAGGAATGGACATGACGCTCGGCTTTATCCGCGACCGTTTCGGCGCACCTGCCGCAGAACGTATCGCCTGCCGTATGGAATACATATGGAACAAAAATCCCGACATTGATTTCTTTGGTACATAAGAACCATCCTATGCTCAATCCCCTACATCCCCATTATCCCGAACCGATTTTCGTTTTCCCTGAAGGAGATTTCCTATGAAAAAATTCTTTTCCCTTTTCCTCGCAGGCGCATGCCTTGCCGCTGCCGGCTGCGGATCCGCCCCTGACAGTAATACGAAAAGCGGGGGAGACACGCAAGTCCTGAACCTGTACAGCTGGGCGGACAACTTTTCTCCCGATGTCCTTTCGGATTTCGAAAAGAAATACAACTGCAAAGTCAACTACGACGTTTTTGCGAACAATGAAGAACTCCTCGCGAAAATACAGGCAGGCGGTTCGGAGTATGATGTCATCCAGCCGTCAGACTACATGGTAGCCACCATGATCAAGCTGGATCTCCTCGAAAAACTGGATAAAAGTAAAATAAAGAATACGGAAAATATGCTTCCCGCCCTGCAGAATCCTCCCTATGACCCTTCAGGCGATTATTCTGTCGTCTATACCTGGGGTGTCACGGGCATCGCTTACAATACAAAATACATCAAAGATACGCCCAGCTCATGGAATGATTTGTGGAAAGACGAATACAAAGGCCGTGTCATCCTGCTCAACGACAACCGTGAAGTCATCGGCATGGGACTCAAGAAAAACGGGCATTCCGTAAACTCGAAAGATCCAAACGAAGTCACACAGGCCGTCGATCAACTCCGTAAACTGACACCCAACCTTCTCGCCTTTGACACCGACACCATCAAGCAGAAATTCATCGCCGAAGAAGCCTGGATCGGCACCATGTGGTCCGGCGATGCTTCTTTTACCCACAAGGATAATCCAGACATTGCCTTCATTATTCCCAAAGAAGGCGCCGTCATATGGGCGGACACCTTTGCTATTCCCAAAGGGGCGAAACACAAAGAACTGGCGGAAGCTTTCATCAATTACCTCTATGATCCGCAGGTCAGCGCGAAAAATTACGAATACATCGGCTACAACGACCCCAACGCCAAAGCGGAAACCTATCATTCCGAAGAATATAACAGAGATCCCATGCTGAAAGCCGCCCGCGACTACATTTCCCGCGGTGAATGGATCGAAGACATCGGAGAAGCCCTCACCATGTACGACAGGGCATGGACAGAACTGAAAATAGGGAAATAGAAATAAGAGCCACAAAAGCAAAAGACGGTTGCACTGACCGTCTTTTTTGCTCCGAATCCTACCGGTTCGGATTAAATACTTTACGAGGATACTCGCTCGCCGGAATGATTCAAATCGTAAAAGAATAGTTAGCCTGCAGCTGACAGCTAACAGCTAATAGCTATTCCCCTTTTTGCCGGCTTCCTCACCACGGTAATAGATCCTTCACATTCGTTCAGGATGACGCTTAACGTTCCCCTCACCACACCGGCAGATCCTTCACGTTCGCTTAGGATGACGATTAACGTTTCCCTCATTATGACGCCCTTTCCTCCAATCGTCATTCTGAGCGGAGACAAGAATGCCTTGTAAGAAAGCAGGAAAACGGGACAGTGACACAGAGTGAAGAATCTATGACTATGATGACGCCTTGCCGTCAATACCGCTTTTTACACAAGAATCATGGAACCTGCCGCCAGGAGGAGCCCGTAGGTCAGACGGTTGAACATTTGCTGGTTGATCATGCTGTGGATTTTATTTCCCAGATAGACTGCAATGACGAGAGGAATCACGCCGATGCCCAGAAGTTCAAAAAATTCCGTATTGTACAACCCCTTTTCATAGTCTGTGAACATGAGGACAAGGTTCAGCACGGTCCAGACGGAAGCCACATTGGCACGAAAGGAATTTTTATCCCGGAAGGCCGATGCCATGTAAACGACCAGGAGCGCGCCGCCGGAAGCAAACATGCCGTGGATGATGCCCGCGCTGAGAAGGACAGGAATGGCAACCCAGACAGGAAGGGATGCACCGGACGGTTTTAGGAGAAGATTTTTGAGCGCCACGCCGACAATGAGAAGTCCGTACACAGGCACAAGAATGCGGGCGTCCACAATATTGTAGAGATAAATACCGGCCGCCATGCCGATAAGCATGAAGAGAATGATGCGTCCCAGTTCTTTTTTATTGATGTACTCTCTGTTTTTAACCATAAGGTATACGCAGACCAGCCAGCAGATCACATTGATGACCGCTTTGGCCATGTCCGGCCCGTAAAGCAGGATTGTCGGCGGAATAGAGAGCATGACACCGGCAAATCCGGTGAGTGCCTGTACGATATTCGATATGAAGACGGCTGCCATGAAGAGACCCATTTTTATAAATACAGGAAGCCCCATAAGTTCCAAAATAATCACGCTTTCTATATACAAGTAAATTCATATTTATCGATTTCCTTCATTATAGTCTCCCTTTTTCCTTTTGTATAGCTGTTTTCTAAACGGATATCCATGAATGCATTTAAATCATTTTTGAGCATGTAAATGCATTTTCGGCATGATTGGTTACATAAATTTTCTCTTTTTTACCTAAGTCATTTAAAATGCATAGATTTTAATCTTAGAAATTGATAATTTATCCTTATTTTACTATAATAATTACGAGTTTTTACGGTAAAGGCCCTAAGCACACTTTTCTGCGTGCAAGAAAAGCGGAACGGACTGCCTTTATCAGGGACTGCCATAATGTCCGCTTATGACATCCATTTATCCCGTAACAGGAATCAAAGGAGGATTCTATGAAAAAAAGATTGCTTTTAGCCTCTCTGTCCGCAGCCGCGCTCGGCGGCATTCTTTCTGTAAGCGCTGCCGATATGCCTGTGTACACACTTGATCGTGTGGTCGTTACCGCAACCAGGACGGAAGAAAAACAGATCGACACAAACGCGTCTGTCTCTGTTGTCACAAGCAAGCAGATTGCGCAGAAACATTTCAATGATGTATCGGAAGCGCTTCGTGCAGTCCCCGGCGTAGTTCTCGGCAATTATTCCGCCAGCGGACAGAATTATTCTTCCAACAAAGTTTTTATCAACGGTTCTTCTAATGTAGTTATCCTCGTAGACGGTATGAGGAGAAATACAAACGGCGTTTCCGGTTCGGCAGTCAATCTCGGCACACTTACTGATATGGCATCCATTGAGCGTATCGAAGTTTTGAAAGGTTCCGCCTCTACGCTTTACGGTTCCGATGCGCAGGGCGGCGTTATCAATATCATCACGAAGAAACCGAAAACCGATGAAGTCCATACCACCATCGGCGCAGGTTTCGGCAACAACTCTATGGAAAAATACACCCTATATAACGAAGGCAAGGCGGGAAATATATTCTGGACTATTGACGCCGGCAAACATCTTCAGGGCGCCTATAAAGACGGCTGGGGCAGGAAAGTCATCAGCCACCTGAACGCGAAACATATAGATGTAAAACTGGGCTATGACTTGGGAGAAGGATCTGATGTCGTTTTCAATTACTCAAAATATAAATCCGATTATATCCGTCCCGACAACGGCTCCAATGATACCCACGACGACTACGGCACAAAAGATAATGATGCCATCAGCCTTCAATATACCGCGAAAATCAGCAGCAGACTCACCAACCAATTTAATGTATACCGCCATCGTACCAATTTTAACGACAACTACAATCTGAATGGCGCCGGCTGGCCTTTCAACTGGGATATGGGCATGCGGACATTCGGCATTTCCGATCAGCTCACCTATACCTTGGATAATCAGACCATTATCGGAGGCTTTGACTGGTACAAAGATAAAATCACAAAGTATAAAAATGATGCTTCCGAAGGCGCCCACGCTTCCAATACAGCATTCTACCTGCAGGATAAAATCGACCTGACGGAAAACTGGAATATTACACCGGGGCTCCGCTATGACCACCATTCTGACTTCGGCGGCCATCTGTCCCCCAGTCTTTCTCTCGGTTTCAAGAAGAATGAAAAGACAAATTTCTACTTTAACTACAAGGAATTCTTCGTCGCACCGAATCTTTACCAGCTGAATGCGGCTTTTTACGGAAATAAAAATCTTGATCCGGAAAAAGGGTACACTTTCGAATTCGGCGTGAACCATGAATTTGACGATACGCTGTCGGGTACATTTAATATTTTCCGCCAGCACGCGAAAAACAGAATTATTTATGATTTTGCTACTTCCAAATATGCCAACACGGGAAATATGAATTCCATGGGCTTCAGTGTCACTCTGGATAAAAAACTGAATAAGTACTGGAGCGCGGGCATCGGGTATACATACCTCCACATCAACGCGCTGAGTGCAACAGAAAATACCAACAACAACGGAAGCCTGCCAAAAGGTACGATTGATATCCACGTGAATTATGATTCCGAAAAACTGGACGCTTCCCTTACCGGCAGAGGCATTATGGGCAGATATGGTTCCAAATCCAATCCGGTCATGAAAGATTATGCGAATTTCTGGGTATGGGATCTCGCGGCGAATTACCGCGTGAATGATACCATCTCTGTTTACGGCCGCCTGAATAATATATTCGACCAGTTTTACACGGATGTAGGCACGAGCTATGACCCGAACGGCGCATGGTACTCCGCTCCGGGAAGAAATTACGAAGTAGGCATGCAGCTCCGCTTTTGATGTAAAAGGGAAAGGCCCTGTTTCGGCAGGGTCTTTTTGTATGAAAAAAGATCTTTCATCCTGTGCCGCTTTCCCTTTCCGCTGAATAACGAAAACCGCAGAAGACAGCTCATCCCAATAAAAAACGCCGCCTTGAAAAGCAGCGCAGGAAATATATTTTCTTACAGAAGCCAGCGGTAGAAACCGAAGTATGCCAGCGTGGAAAGGGTAACGACACCGATCGCGGAAATACCGAACATTTTCACAAAGAGACGATCCATTTCTCCTGCCGCAGCGCCTGCTTCTGAGGAATATGCCGCAAGGGCCAGCGCACCGCCGGTAGAGAGGGGGCTGATCCCTGCCGTATTGGATACCATGGAAATTGCGGTGACCCATTCCACCGGATTCACGGATATGCTCATCTGGTGAATGATATGGGGCACGGTGGGAATAAGTGTGGGCATCACCACACCCGACGTGGAAGAAAACCATGACATGACGCCTGCGGTGACACCGAGGATGGCAGTAGCCGTGGCAGCATTCATGATGGACGCAAGGGAAGCGGAAAGAAGATGGATACCGCCGAGGGCAATAATCACATTCATCAGTACCCCTACACCGCAGATCAGGAGGAGCGTCCCCCAGGGAATCCGTTTCAGCGCCTCTCCTTCATCGGACACGCGGAAGAAGGAAAGTGCCATTGCCGCGGTAAAACTGGCCAGTCCCACATTCACTTTAAAAATCATTACCATACCTACCATTGCGCAGATGCCGAGGAGCGTGATGATCTGTGCTCTGTTAAAGGAAGCGGTGTCGGAAAACTTCAGCGCTTTCTCCGATTTCAGTTTATACCCGCCGAAAGCGATGTAAACGACAGCGGCATACACGGTGGATGAAAATACGCCGTTCACCAGCAGAGGCGCTTCGATACCGGTCAGTCCGAATTCTTCGCACAGGTTGAGTCCAATGATCCCCGTCGCTGCAAGAGGCGACATACCTCCGCCGGCCGCACCGAGGAATATGATTGCCGCCAGCATGGCAGGATTGATCTTCATTTCCACGGCCAGTGTCATTCCGAAAACCATCATAATCGCGGTGGTGGGAATCGTACCCGGCCCCAGCGCGGACAGTACTGTTGCGAAAAGGTACATGACGACAGGGATGAGATATGTCCGTTTCCCTGCCAGAACGGTGATCTTCTTTGTAAGAAGTTTCAGTGTCCCGTTCCATTCCGCCAGTCCGAACAGGTAAGTAACGCCGAGAAGCATGAGGAAAAGGGAATAGTTGAATCCGCCGATGATTTCCTTGTCCGGAATGCCGGCCAGTTTCCCCAGAAGCAGCGCAAAGCCGATACAGACAAGCCCCGTATTCATTTTTCTGAAAAATCCAAGGAAAATAGCCGCTGCCAGCGAGCCGAGTGAAATCAATGCCATTGTGCCCTCCTGTTCTGAATCATGCCTGTTTGGTAATACGTTTTCATCTCCATATTGTTTCCGTAAAATTTAATTTTCCAAAAAATCATAGCATGAAAAATTGTTTGGAATAAAATAATTAAGAGTTATCTATGTTATTCTCTTTTCTTCTTACTCTTTGTTTTTATTATTTTTAAAATTCTTTTCTGGAATTTAAAGGGAAAATTTTGCGTTTTTCAGGCCGAAAAATCCGAAGTTATGAAAGCGGGGCATAACTTTTTCGGATGCATTCTTTATAAATAGTTTTTATACGGAATTACAGAAAATATTGCTTTACTCTTGCTTTTACAGGTATGAAAGTATAAAATATTTGAGATAAGTTTATTGTCTTTAAAGAAGGGAGGATCGCTGTTTGGGACGCGGTCTTCCTTTTTTCGCGGGTGAAGGTTTTTATGGAGGGTTTTATGGAAAAAAGAATTATCGAAGTGGAAGAAAGACTGCCTTTGCTGCCGACTATACCTCTCAGCCTGCAGCACCTGTTCGCCATGTTCGGCTCGACGGTGCTCGTGCCGTTCCTCCTGCATGTGGATCCGGCGACCTGTCTTTTCATGAACGGCGTGGGCACGCTGCTCTACCTGTTCATCTGCAAATGGAAACTGCCCGCCTATCTCGGTTCCAGTTTCGCTTTCATCTCTCCGGTTCTTGCGGTTACCGCCACAGAGGGTATGACTTATGCCGACGCGCAAAGCGGATTCATCTGCTTCGGCCTGTCTTTCATGATTCTCGCGCTCCTTGTAAAGAAGATAGGGACGTCATGGATTGATGTGCTGTTCCCTCCCGCTGCCATGGGCTCCATCGTCGCCATTATCGGCCTGGAGCTTGCCCCGCTTGCCATGAGCATGTCGGGCTTCTCCGGAGAGGCACAGGGTATGACAAATGCCATGGCTGTCATGATTTCCATGTTTACCCTCATCGTCACCATTCTCGCCACTGTACTGGGCCGCGGATTTATTTCCATTATTCCGATTCTTATCGGCGTCATCGCGGGATATATCCTTTCCATCATCATGGGCGTCGTCGATTTTTCCAATGTAGCCGCGAAAGAATGGTTTGCCGTCCCCACCTTTTATTCGCCCCGCTTTAATTTCAGCGCCGTCATGATGATCATGCCCGCCCTTTTCGTGGTCTTCGCCGAACATCTGGGCCACCTCTTCGTCACCAGCGATATCGTCGGCCGCGACCTCATCAAAGATCCGGGGCTTCACCGCTCCCTCTTTGCCGACGGTTTGTCAAATATGATTTCCGGGTTTGCCGGTTCCACGCCAAATACCACTTACGGTGAAAATATGGGCGTCATGGCTATGACAGGCGTATACAGCACCTGGGTCATCGGCGGCGCGGCAGTCTTCGCCATCATCTTTTCCTTCATCGGCAAAGTGGCCGCTGTCATCCATGCCATCCCCACCCCCGTCATGGGCGGCGTGTGCATTCTCCTCTTCGGCTTCATCGCATCCTCAGGGATCCGCATGCTCATCGAAAAAAAAGTGGACTACACGAAATCAAGAAACCTGATTCTCACCGCCGTCACCATGATTTCCGGATTATCAGGCGCAACCGTTGCCCTGGGGCCTGTCCAGCTGAAAGGCATGGGACTTGCCACCATCGTTGCCATGATCCTCTCCCTCTCATTCCTGATCTTTGACAGACTTCATCTTTCCAATGACAAGAAATAAGGAGGCCCTATGGACATCAATGAAGAAATCACAAAAATGAATCTGTATAAAACTTTCGAACCCTACATCGATAAAAGCGTCACCATGGAAGAGCGGTTAAAAGCACGGGTGCGCCTTGTGGATACCGCACCGCAGGAAGCGAAAAACGCCCTCGCCAAATGGACTGCCATGAAGCTGAAATCACGGCTGTTCTGAAAGCACGATATCAGGAAACAGAAAACGCAGACAGTGTACTCGTGACCGTCTGCGTTTTTGATTTGTTAAATTCCGTCGGCGTCTCATTCTTTAAACTTCGGCAGTTCCCTGTTAATAAGCTGCCCCATCAGGAATTTCCCTTTCCAGTCGATGTGGATACCGTCTGCGCCGTACTCCGGTGATAATACATCCATATCCGCAAAGAGCACTGCCGTATCGATATGATCCTGCGTGCGTATCCATTCATTCACCGTAGAAAAGCGCTCTTTCCAATCGGGTGCCGTGTCTTCATCGAAATAACGTTTAATATTGTCCGGATTGATTGGTGCCAAAGTGAGATAAATCGGCTTGATCCCATTTTCCCTGCACTTGTCGCCGATATATCGCAGATCACCGATGACTGCCTCCGGATCTTCTCCTCCGCGGAGACTGTTCGTACCGCCCATGATGAGGAGATATCTTAAGCGGAAAGGAAGCACATCCGCCTCGAACCGTTCCGCCATCCGCCGGCTCGTGTCGCCGCTCTGTGCCAGGTTCACCGTTGACTCGTCAAGATAAAAGCCCAGATTGTACAGCGCATCAGACGGCGAAAAAGACATCCGTCCTCCGCCGTGGCTGATGCTGTCGCCGAAGAGCCCCGTTTCCCATCCGTCAACAGGCATTTCCATTCTCCGCGCCTCACTCCACACACCGAGGGCATTTCCGTCTTCATCAAGGCACCGCACCCGCCACCAGTACACGCCCGTACGGGGAAAGTCATCGTAAATCTCCATGATTTCCGTCGTCCCCGACCACACGCGGTACATGGACGGTTCCGTACCGTCAGGATTTTCAGGCTCGCTGTCCGTCACTTCCACCTCATATGATTTTGCGCCGGGAAGCCCCACATAGGAATAAACGGGGTAGAGCAGTTTCATCCGCCGGTCCTCGTGATTATCCGGACGGAGAAGAGGCGCTTCCCGTTCCAGAAAACTGCCGACCGCCTCGAAAGGCTCTCTTTCGGTCCAGCCATGGAGAGGCCCGCCGTATAAATCGAAAGGCCGCACACGCCAGAAAATTTTCTCTTCCGCCTCCGAGGGGATATCCGCCGGAAATATGACTTCATTCTGCCAGACGGAATCATCGGCATAGAGAACTTCTCCGTCCTCCGTAGTGACTTCCAGCGCATAACAGACTGCATCCCCATCCATATCCCAGGATAAAAAGTAAAGGCCTGTTTCCGCGCCTGCCGGACTGCAAAAACATACGGCCATGAGCAGCCATAAGAGGCAGATGCATTTCTTCATCATGACTTCTTCACCCGCATAAAGAAATGGGTTTGCCGCCTTTTCCATCTGCGCCGATGGCGGCCAGCTGAATTTTCAGCTTCTCTTCGGAGATTTCCCCATAATCACCAAAAAGCTCATGCGTGAGGTACGCAGGCTCTATGCATTCCACTATTTTCCGCGCCGCTTCCGTGGTGAAAGGACGGTGCTGGTCGATAGAGGTAATATGCATCATGACGGTTTCTCCGTCCATGTTCTCCGGCGGCACGGCGGTACAGGATTTCTGGTACTTCCCGGACAAGGAACAGGACAGGTGCATCCCGCGGAACAGTTTTTTCATGCTCCCCAGTTTTTCTGCCATGGCACAGATATACTCCGCGCCGTCTGCTTCAGTTTCCAAATCCGGATTGGTATTCATGAAATGACCCGTGTCTAAGACAAGTCCTACATTTGACCCTTTCAAAAGGGAAAAGAAATAGTCTATTTCAGAAGGCAGAAGGCGGCACAGCCCCGGCCAGAAAATATTTTCGAAAAGGACTTCCACCGTTTCAGGCACTTCTTCGGAAACGGCATTGTAAATAGCCGCCGTTTCCCGAAGAACGTCTTTCGAAGTGTAATAAAACTGCCGTGTCCATGCTTCTTCCAGAGTACAGTCCGCCACATGCCATACGAGGTACTCCGGCTTTTCCGCCAGCGCCGCGCGGATATTTTTCCGTATTTCTTCAAGCCAGCCGTCCGTGTCGGAGGCACCATAGTAAGCGGTAAGGGCTTTTTCATCAGGGAACTGTTTTTTATAGCGCTTTGTATTTCCCAGGTAAAAATCCATCCACCTCGGCCAAAAGCGCAGATGCGCCCCCACCGTGAGCGATGTGAAAAGATTGGATGACGGTTCATCGCCGTAAATAAGGTTTTCAATGCCGTCCAGCCCCAAGCGGTGCACCAATTTCGCCGTTACTTCTTCCTTTTCATCCGGCATGACATAGTGGCTCACACTTTGCTTCAATGTCTCTCCCCCGCCGTCTTTTTCTTTACGATACTTCTGTCAATGGCATGTTTCAGGAGCCAGAGATTGGTGATGAGTGAAATCATCTGCATCGTTAAGATGATGATATCCAAAGTTCTGTTTTTCTTTTTCCCTTTCTTCGACATAGTTCCTCCTCAATATCCTTTAATCTGTTTTTCCCCGCTCATATCAAAAAGGGGGCCGTAAGCGGCGTTTGCCATCGCTTTCACCGCATAGACGCAGTTCTGAGACGACGCATAGATATACCGGTCCTCCAGGGGAATGACACGATGGTAAGCACGCATATTCTGAATGGCGGGATTTGCCAGAAAACTGTCCCTGAATTTCCCCGCTCCCGTTTCATCCGATTCCCTGTCAGCAGAAACAAAGAAGAAATCCGGATCCGATTTGACAATCAGCTCCTGCGACAAAAGCTGCCCGTTGGCTACGCCCACTTCGGCAATGGCGTTTTTGATTCCCGCCCTTGTCAGCAGTTCATGGTACATGGAACCCGGTCCGCCGTAACGGCTCATTTGGGAAACAAGAAGTCCTGTCTGGGGCGGAAGATTCCTTGCAGAAAGTGTACTGTCCACCTCTTTTAACTGCCGTTCCATTTCGGCGACCACCTTTTCTCCCCGCTCCGTTTCCCCCACGGCAGCCGCGATGATGCGTATATCCTTTTCTGCCTGGGCGATGGACGTCGGGCCGTCGATCATGACGACAGGATAGCCGAGGCTGCGCCACATATCCAGTTCCTTCTGCCTCGTATAAGATGACGCCACGATAAGATCGGGACTTATTTTTGTCAATATTTCCATAGAAATCCCGTTCAGGGGAATCTCCGGCTTGATATCCTTCACCTCGTCCGCGATATAGGACATGCCGGGATCTTTATCCGCGATGAAGCACGCCGCCAGCCGTGACGGTTCGACAACGCCAAGAAGCATCGTATCGATAGCAGAGTCCGTGCCGAGGATCTTTTTCGGTTTGTGGGGAATAGTCACCTGATTGTCAAACGCGTCAGTGACGACATAACTTTCCTTCGACGCGGCATCGCCGCCCATCTTTTTCATTTCGCAGCCGCTCAAAAGGAAGAGGGCTATACAGAGAAGCAGGAAAACGAACCATACTTTTCTGTTTCTTATACTGAATTCCATACTACCGCCTTTCAAAAACATTATATCCAGTGTAGCCAATAAAAGCGTACCGGTCAAATAAAAAGAGAAAATTCCGCCATGAAAACGCCCCCTGTCCCATACTTCAGGAAAGGAAAGAGCGGCGCAGGCATAGGAAAAGCCGCCCGATGACAGCGCGGCTCTCCCTGCTTATTTCTTTTTCCCCTTCTTCTTTCCTTTTTTATCCTTTTTATTTTTCTTTCCTTTTTTCGTCTTATCTTTCTTCTTTTTTACATCTTCCGCTTCATCCCCCACAGTATCCATATTCCAATCCTGCTCGATATTTTCACTCTCGTCAGGCTTACCGGGCGTATGGCTTCTATACTCCACGTCGACACCGCCTTCAGATTCTTCACGGCAGGGGATTTCTTCCCCATCATGGCCGGCTTCCGCCTCCGATCCGCAGGTGTCCCCCACAAGCGTGTCCAGCACGTTTTCCATGACGCCTGCCAGCTCCATGATTTTCCGTATCCGAAGATCTTCCGCGGGACGGTTGTCGGGATCGGGATCGAGAAGAGACATCTGGAGGAAAGCGCGGTTTTCCCGCAGTTCATCATGAATGGCAAGAATCACATCTTCTAAGGACAACCCCCTGTAATCTCCGTCTTTGTACATACTATTCTTCCCCTTCCGTAACTAATACTTTATCAACTCTGCGGTTGTCGCAGTCCATCACTTCAAAGGTAAAACGGCCGAAGGAAATTTTTTCCGTTTCTTTCGGAATATAGCCGAACAGGTATGTGATAAACCCGCCAAGCGTCTTGTAATCATCTTCCGCTTCTCCCGGAAGTTCTTCTTCGATATGGAAATACTCCCTGAACTCATCAATGGTGCACAGCCCTTCCACCAGCCAGGAATTTTCCGTGCGGCGGATAAACTTATTTTGCGCCTCCAGCATGTCTTCCTTGTCGCCGGGCATATCCCCCACGATTTCTTCCAAAACATCATGAAGCGTGACCAGTCCCGTCAGGGTGCCGTATTCATCAATGACCACCGCTTCGTGGACCACCCGGTCTTTGAACAGGGCAAGAACCTTTGTCAATATAAGTGTTTCAGGAATCAGGAGCGGACGGTAAACCGAGTCCATGATGGACGCTTTGATAGACTTGCCGGGATTCCGGTGCTGGTCGCGGAGCACTTCGCTCATATCGGCAAGACCTTTGAAATCGTCAAGGGAGCCGTTCCCCACGGGAAGACGGAAGTGGGTGGAATGATTAATATCCTCCCAGATATTTTCCTCCGTATCCTCCAGATCAATCCATACAAGCTGCGGCCGCGGAGTCATAGTATCCGACGCAGTAAGATCATTCAAAGAAAAAACATTCTCAATCATTTCCGGTTCTTTTTTGTCAATCGTGCCGAGCTGCGCCCCCTGATGGAGAAGGACACGTATTTCCTCTTCCGATACGGGCGTTTCGCCCCCCATGCGGACGCCGAGCATCTCCACCACAAGCTTCGTTGACCACGTGCTGAATACCACAAGAGGCTTGCACAGGTTGGAAAATAAAATCATGGGACGGGCGATGAGGCACGCTGCTTTCTCCGGTTCCGCAATGGCGATCCACTTCGGTGCCAGCTCCCCGATAATCAAAGCAAAATACGTCACCAGCGCCATGACAAAGAACATGCTCAAAGGTGCCAGGAAAGCGCCGGCTATAGGAATGCCGCCAAGAAAATCAGCAAGAGGGCCTGCCAGAGAGGCGCCGGAGAACATACCCGTCACGATGCTGATGGTGGTAATCCCCACCTGGATGGTAGAGAACAGCTCCTCTTTGCGTCCGGTCAGCTTCAGCGCCTGTGCCGCGCCACGCCTCCTCTCGTCCGCCAGTTCCTGCAGCTTCGTCTTCCTCGCTCCCACAATGGCAATTTCCGCCAATGAACACACGGCATTTCCCAAGACAAGCAGAACAATAATAAATAATTCAAACCATATATGGCCGTCGCCCATGAAGCTCCTCCAAACCATTTACCCGGACACTGTATTCTTTCCGTTTTCCTGTCTTCATTATACCAAAGGAAACCGCCCAATTACAGCGGCGGAAATTTTATTCCAAACCCTTCCCGGATCATTTAAATGACTAAAAGTCATTGCATTTATACCCCACTTATTTTATACTAATATAATATAAATAATAAAGGAGGATGTGCAATGCCTTTAACCAAAAAGCCGAGCGGACAAAAGCCAAGCTGACCGCTTCCGCCAGAAAACTCATCAGCGAACGGGGATTTGACAACGTTTCCGTCGAGGAAATCACGAAAGATGCCGGTGTGGCAAAAGGCACATTCTACCACTATTTTGTATGCAAGGAAGATGTCGTCCGTGAATTTTCCACCCGAGTCATAGAAGAAATATTTACCACTGCCATGACGATGCCCGGAGGCCCCCAGGAAAAACTGACCTATTACTTCAATGCCATTCTCCATGAAGCGGACCGCATGGGTGTAAATCTGATCCGCCAATGGATCCGCGATATCATGTCTCCCCGCTCCGCAGAAGAAGGCGCGGAAAATCTCCGCGAAGGATATCGTAAAATCTATACCATTCTCAAGCACGCCAAAGAAGAAGACCGGCTGAAAGAAGATACACCGGTCGCGTTCCTTACGAAACTTCTTCTTTCCCATCTTTACGGTGCGCTCATCACATGGTGCATGCTGGGCGGCTCTTTCAAGCTGAGCGAAGAATCCAACCAGTTCGTCACGGAAGAAGTCAATGCCTTCCTCTATAAATATATGAAATAATAAAAAGCAGCCGCCGGCTTACAGATGAAAAAAACGCCGCATATTCAACAGCGGCGTTTTTGCTTGCAAAAATTCATTCTATTCTTTTGTGTCATTACGGCAGCAGATCCTTCACATTCGTTCAGGATGACGCTTAACATTCTCCCCTATTATAACGTCTTGCCATCCGCCGTCATTCAGCACTTTTAGCTGACAGCTGACAGCTCACAGCTAACGGCTAACAGCTTTCAGCTCACAGCTGATAGCTTTTATCTTCTTACCGATTCCCTCACCACGGTAATAGATCCTTCGCTGCCACTTTGAATGACGCCTTACCGTCCGTTGTCATTCTGAACGGGGGTAAGAATGCCATATGAAAAAGCAGGGAAACGGAACAATGACACGAAGTGAAGAATCTATTATGCTGATGACAGCTTACAGCCTTTCTACCATTGCCCGCGCCCATTCCGTATCAATAATGACATCCGCAGGCGAAAGGGCGTCTATGGTTTCCAATGCCTTTTCCAGGAGCGCGTCATACAGGGCTTTGTCAAATTCTACCGCCGCCAGCATCTCCCCATGGCGCAGGAGAAGGAATCCGTGCTCCCCCTCTTCGTTGGTGGCAAAAAATATTTCATCAATCCCCTTATCCTTGTAATGAGCATCCACATTGGCATAAATACCGCTCTTCATGACTTCCACAATCTTGTCATTGAATCCCGCGTCAAAAATCAATAGTTTTTCTTTGAATGCATTGTGAGACAGGACGATGCGTTTCGTGTAGCCTTTAAAGGCGTTGTCCTCCGCCGTGAGTGTTTCTTTCATCGCCGTGTAATCGGAACCGTCAGCGCTGCATACGATAAAAAGCTTCTCCGCCGGTTCATGGTAGATGAAATTATAATGCAGTACAGCAGACGCACCGCAGTCCCCGCAATGAAAAGAAAAGGCTTCATCATTCCTGACCGCTTCCTTAAGCGGAGGATCTTCCATCGTATTGATACTGTCCCACACACGGAAAAATTGTTTCTTCCCGCACTTCGGGCAGGTGATTTCCTGCATCTGTGACTGTGACATAACTGCTCCTTATGATTGATGAATCGTGCGGAGGGCTTTAGCACCCCACTCCGCATTAATAATCGGCTGGTTCCTTGAAAGTGTTTCCAGCATATCTTTCACACCCGTTTCAATTTCTCGGTACATCGGCGCCTCAAATGCATATGCCGCGATGACTTTTCCCTTTTCCTCAAAACGAAAATAATGGTTCCCGTCAGCCCCCATATCAAAAAGGACACGCTCCGGATGAAGTTCGGGACTATGACGCCGGAGCGACATAAAGGCAAGCCCCTTCATCAATTCAATGACCCGATCATCGAAACCGCTGTCAAGGATCATAAGCTTTTCCCGAAGTGCCTCCCGTGACGTGACAAGCCGTTTCTTCACGCCCCGAAGTTTTTCTTCATCAAGGCGGCGTTCTCTATCCTGCCCGGTAAGCATCTTCCACGCCTTTTCATAGTCTTCCTGATCTGCTGCATAGTACACCAGGAACAGCGCCGACGGCTGATAGTACAAAAAGGAATAGTCCATACGGGACTTTTTACCGCAATGGCCGCATATCGACACGAAAACCTCTCCGTCGCGCACTTTTTGTATCATCTCCGGCCGCTCTTCCGTATTGATATAATCAATCGGTGAAAACACCATAGACTTTCCGCAGTGAGGACAGGCAGTTTCAAGCAAAGACATAGACTCCCCCTGTTTTTTGTTCCATTATATCACGGCCTGCCGGAGCAGACGGAAGTGGATAAAGAAAATAATTTTTCCCTGCCAATAAAATAACGGACTCCCTTTTATGAGAGTTCCGTTATTTTCCTTTTCTCCTATTCCTTATCTGAAAGTCAGCACTTCCTTTAAAGGCTTTCTTTCATTCGCAGCGGGTATGACTTCGGGATGTCCCACCGCAATGATGCAGGACACATCATACTCTTCGGGAAGATCAAGAATTTCTTTGATCTTTTCTTCGTCATACCGTCCCATGATGAGCGTCCCCAGATCCACCGCCCGTGCGGCAAGGCAGAAATGATCCGCCGCCATGCCCGCATCAAAAGACTGCCAGTGGGTCCCCTTTGTCGTAGACGCTTCTCCATTCGGTTCATAGCCGGAAAGCCCTTTTACTGTGCAAAGCACGATGAGCGCAGGTGCTTCATGGATATTTTCCGTATTCCAGGGAAACTTCTTCGTGCATTCATCGGCAATACGGTTCTTCAGATCATTGTCCAGCACCGCCACATAACGGACAGGCTGCGTATTTTCCCAGCAGGAAACCATCTGCGCGATTTCCACCACATTTTCGATGTCCCCTGCGGAAACAGGCTCTTTCGTATAATTGCGGATACTTCTCCTTGTAACCAGGCATTCGATTGCGTCCATAGTACCATCCTCCAGACTACAAAAAATCCTTTTCTCTATTATACGGGATTCTTAAAAATTCGCCACTGTTTCATGAGAAAAACAGACATATTTTTCTGCTGAAGAAGCGCCCTGTCCTGCTCCCGATTTCTTCATTTTTTAAGAAATATCTTTTCCACATAAGGCGAAGTGAAAGCGCGGAGAACGGAGAAATACCCCAGCCGCAATTCCACGATATCTCCCACTTTGTATTCCTTCACGCTGTCTGTCACATCCAGCATGAGATGATCCGAACTGGCACCTAAGATAAGAATGCCTTCATCCACAGGCGTTGCCGTTTCCGCATCAAAATCCTGACGTCCGATGGCACAGATGACCTTTTTCCTCTTTTCACCCCTGTTTGTAAAAACGGGTTTCCGTCCATAGCTGTCCACCCCCGCCGTTCCCCAGGGAAGGCTCGGTTTGACTTTCGCTTCCACCACTTCACATTCCAGAATAAATCCGTCATTCCTCGTTCCCGGCAGGAAAGTATACCTGCTCCGTTCCTTGCCGAAAAGAAGGCTTTCCCCAAGACGGAAATTATCTACCCCTTCACAAATACCTCCGCGCATCATGAGATCCAGGGCCGCGCTGTTTCCTCCGCTGACGATTTCCAATGTATGGCCGGCGGCATTCTCCACTTTCTTCCGCATTTCCGCAAGGCGTTCCATTTTTTCCTCATCGGCCTGAATAAAAGAAAAGCAAGTCAGGTTGGTGCCGATACCGTAAAGATCCACACGAGAAAGCTTTTCCGTTTCCACCGCAGCGGCAATCAATTCTTCTTCATCCACATATCCCTCGCGGATATCGCCAAGATCCATCATGAGGATGATTTTATGGCGCTTCCCCTGCTTTTCACACTCCTTATTTATCGCACGGACGGTTTCCATTTCAGACTGGAGCGACACATCCGCATAGCGGACCAGATCCTCTATTTCCGAAAGCATGGGCGGACGGATGAGCCACTTTTCCGCTTCGATATTTTCCAGTTTCTTCAGATTCGCCACGCGGGAATCGCCAATCATAGCAAGGCCGCCCGCCAGATAAGCTTCCGCCAGTTCAGGCGCACCGCAGCATGCCTTCGTCACGCCCATGACGCGGATACCGTGACCGGTACACAGCTGTCTGATAACCCGCGTATTTTCTTCAATCCGTTTCAAGTATATTTTCAACCGGGGATACATATGCCGCCTCCTGAAAAAGCCCACCCCGTCAATTTCCGGAATGAGCTTTTTAGTACGAAATTATTATTTCCAGTATTCCACTTCGTCAAGATCCAGACCCACGTCAGCCGCATGGAAGACCGGATCCCTGCCTTCTCTCTTCTGGCGCTCATAGTCTTTCATCACTTTGACTGCCGTTCCGCCGAGAACAAGGCAGGCGGGAATATTGATCAGGCACATAAGAGCCATGAGAATATCGGCGATATCCCAGGCAGCCGCCATGGACATGCCCGCGCCGACGAAAATGACGAGGGCTGCTAAAATACGGAAGCCCGTCATAAAAGATTTTCCCGGTTCTTTTTTATGGATAAAGATCAGGCAGTTATCCACATAGAAGAAGTTGCCGATCAGTGTGGAAAAGGCAAAAAGCACCATGCACACCGTGATAAGAATAGGGCCGAAGCTTCCAAAAGCCACCGTCACGGCATTCTGCACATATCCCGCACCGGCGATTTCTTTTGTAATCGGAGTACCGGAGGCCAGACACATCATAGCGGTCGCCGTACAGATGAGCAGCGTATCGATGAAAACGGACAGCATCTGTACAAGTCCTTGCTTGACAGGATGGCTTACATCAGCGGAAGCGGCGGCATTCGGCGCGGAACCTACGCCCGCCTCATTGGAAAAGAGGCCGCGCTTTACGCCGAACATGAGACAGGATCCGGAAACGCCGCCCAGAATGGACCGGAAATCAAAAGCATCGGCAAAAATCATGCCAAACACCTGCGGAATAAGATTTATATGCATCACAACGACAATCACAGCCGCCGCCACATAGATGAGCCCCATAATCGGCACGAGAACACCGGTGACACGGAGGATACGTCTTCCGCCGCCCATGATGCAGTACCCTACAAGCGCGCCGAGAACGGCACCGATAATCCACGGTGTGACAGCCGGATCATACCAGCTGTATGCCGCAAAAGTGGACTGCAGATTATAAGAGGCAAGCATATTGAAGCCGCCGGCATAGGTGATGATGAGGAAGAAAGCGAAAAGTACGCCAAGGGTGCGGTTGTGCATGGCGGATTCGATGTAATAAGCGGGCCCGCCGTAGCTGTCTCCCTTGCTGTCTCTTCTCTTATAGACCTGGGCAAGGGTACTTTCAATAAACGCGGACGCTCCGCCGATGACGGCAATAACCCACATCCAGAAAACGGAACCCGGCCCGCCAAGACAGATTGCCGTGGAAACCCCCAGAATATTTCCTGTACCTACGCGGGATGCCGTGGAAACCATAAGCGCATGAAAGGGAGAAACCGCCCCTTCATTCTGCGGCTTTTCCATTACAAGGCGGATACTTTCCCAAAACATACGGAACTGCACCAAACCCGTCCTGCATGTAAAATACAGCCCTGCCGCCGTTAATACCACAACGAGGATGGGATAATACAGTATCCCGTCCAGATAATCAAGAATTGACATCATAACCGTTTCCCCCTCTGCGTCCGCGGGTAAATCCCGGGCACTTCATTTCAGTCCCCGAGCCCATGACGACTTCAACATAAAATTCCTGTCCTGATTTGAATCATAACTATAAAAATAGTAATAACTTATATGCCTTTTGTCAACAAATTCCGTAAAAGCGCAAACAGGCTCCCATAGGGTTCAGAAAAAGCAAAGGCCGTACCGAACTTCCTTTTTATTTGCAAAAACCGGATAAAAAATCCCTGCTGATCCGATTCCCTTTACTCCTTCTCCTCTGTTTCCATTCCCACATATTCTTCGCCCCGGTCTTCCACCTTTACTTTTCCGCCGGTCATATCCCGGAAATACATTTCATGCCTTGCTTTATTTTCCGGAAGGCAGAGGCATGTGATTTGCACTTCTTCCGCAAAGATTCTGTCCAGTACACGGATATCCGTACCTTTGATGTAGTGTTCAAACGTGCCTGCCGCGGTATAGGGAATCGTAAGTTCCAGGCGGACGTGGGGCATAAAACAAAGAATACCCGCTTCCTCCACGGCTTCCGCCAGAGTACCGCCGTATGCTCTCGCCAGTCCGCCCGTCCCCAGTTTGATGCCGCCGAAGTATCTTGTCACAACGGATAAAGTATTAGTGAGCGATTTCATCTGCAGGACATGGAGCATGGGATGTCCTGCCGTCCCCTGCGGCTCTCCGCCGTCGCTTGATTTCTCACGGATGCGGATGGTGCCGATGCGCCATGCCCAGCAGTGGTGGGCCGCATCTTTGTGATTTTTCCGCACAGTTTCCAAAATGGACTGCGCTTCCTCTTCTGTTTCTACAGGGAAAAGCTGCGCAATAAATATTGATTTTTTTATCTCCTTTTCTTTTCGGCAAGGTGTCCGCACCGAGCGGTAAGGAATGAGCATGAATGATCCTCCATGAAATATATTTCTATTGTACCATGAAAAAACACCTTCCCCTGCTTACAGAGAAGGTGTCTTTATCATTTCAAGGTGTAATCGTAATCTTCTTTCAGGATGAGGATGGCGCCTTCATCGCCCTTCATGGCCGCTTTGATAAGCCATTCCATGGCGGATTTTTTATTTTTCCTCACGCCTTCCCCGTTGGCAAGGGCGCAGCCGTAATGGGCCATGGCGAAAGCATTTCCTTTTTCCGCCGCTTTTTTATAATATTTCACGGCTTTGGAAATATCCGCTTCTGCACCGAGACCCGATTCATAGCAGAGCCCCAGCGCCGCATCGGCTTCGGGCAGTTTGTATTTCGCCGCTTTCTTAAAAGCATCAAAAGCTTTTTTCGCATGATTTTCCACACGGCTTGCGCGATAAGCGTATCCCATGCGGAGATAGACTTCTTTATCTCCCATCGCTTCCGCTTCTTTGGCCATGGCAGCAGCCTTTTTCTCATCCACCACGCCTGCCGCCCCTGTCAGATACTCCGTGCAGGCCACCGCCAGAAATCCGCGGAGCGTTTCATCGGCATCGGGGTCGCCCGCTTCTTTCCCCTTCCGTATCCATCTTTCTGCTTCCACGGTATTTTTGGGCACGGATACTCCCTGCGCGTAAAAAAGACCGGTCATAAGCATGGCTTCCGAATCTCCCCGCTGTGCCGCCAAAAGGTAGTATTTAAAAGCAGTTGCGGGATTAACCTGCCCCATGACACCTTCATCGTATATCCGGGCAAGAAGAACGGCCGCTTCCGTATATCCTGCCTCAGACGCATGCTCCAAAGCACGTTTGGCTTTCCGCGGATTCGGCTTTCCTCCATTAAGCCCCCGAAGGTACAGCTTTCCCAGGTACAGCCACGCTTCATCATCGCCCATTTCCCCGCACAGGCGGTAGCAGTGGGCCGCTTTTTCCTCATCCTTTTCCAGCCCGTTTCCCTTTTCCAGCCGGCGGCCGATAACGCCGATTTCATGAGCCGCTTCGCCGGCACCCAGGTTGGCCGCTTTACGGAAATAAGTGACCGCTTCGTCGATATCTCCGGCAGCCAGGGTATCCTGCCCCATGGAATAATAGTATTCCATCATTCGATCTGATGCCATGATGCTTATCCTTTCCTCAGGACGCAAAAGCGCCCTTCACACTTCGGGACAGGCCCGCTATTTCAAGTAGTTGCTGCTTAAATCGCAGAATCTGATTTATAAATGTTTTCTTAATTCCGAAAGCGGAAAACCGCCGCCGGAGAACGATTTTACCGAAATTCCATACAGAGATCTTCAAAAAGCGCAGCTGACGGCTTTTCCACGTGATCTGCAAGGCGCACATCCGCCGACGGAACGATTTCACCGAAAGGTACAGCGCCTTCCTCTTCATAAATAACGCCCAGTACGAGGCTGTCGGTGTCGGAAAGCAGATGGAAAGCCGCAGCCTTATCATGAGGATCATAGTTTTCCCGTATATCTGCCAGTTTTTTCAGATGACCATTGTACCATTCCACTGTATTGAACTGGTTGAAAGTGACGCAGGGCGTGAAAATATTGACATAGGAGAACCCTTTATGATCGACCGCTTTGGTAATGACATCCACCATATTCTTCATGTCGATGGCATACGCCTGCGCTACGAAGGTAGCACCCGCGGCAAGAGCCATGGACAGAGCGTCAAGCGGGGTGAGGGGATTGCCGTCAGGCGTCGTCTTGGTCACAAAGCCTTTGGAAGACATGGGGCTTGTCTGCCCTTTTGTCAGGCCGTAAACCTGGTTGTCGAAAACGATATAGGTGATATCCATATTTCTCTTCATCGCATGGAGGGCGTGTCCCAAACCGATGGCGTAAGAGTCGCCGTCACCGGAGCAGACGATCATATGAATATCTTTGTTGGCGCATTTGATGCCCTGGGCAAAAGGAAGCGCGCGTCCATGGGTCGTGTGGGCGCCGTAGCAGTACTGGTACCCGCCGATGCGGGAAGAACAGCCGATACCGGAAATCAAAACGATATCTTCATTCGGCCAGCCTTTAGCCGCACAGACAGCGGCAATCGCATTTTGGATCCCAAAGTCGCCGCACCCGGGACACCAGTTCGGCACGATAGTATTTTTATAATCTCTCGGTGAACCCATAATCAGATGACCTCCTTGGATTTATTGATAATGGTCGAAGCCAGGAACGGCGTGCCGTCATACTGCAAAAGAGAAAGAAGTTTATCGTGGCAGTCAAAGCGGATGGCAAACTGCTCGCGGAGCTGCGCTGTCAAATCCTCTTCGACAATGAGAACCTTCTTCGCCCCTTCGATATACGGACGGAGTTCTTCTGCGGGGAACGGGGAAATCAGGCGGAGCTGGATATGATTTACCTTCCTGCCTTCCGCTTCCAGACACTCCCGCGCTTCTTCCAGCGCGCCATTGGTGGAAGTAATGCCCACAAGGAGCAGGTCGCAGTCCGTTTCTTCATGGGCTGCGGTAAACGGCTGAATCGCTTTGGAAACGGCAGCGAACTTCCTGTGGCGCTTTTCCATTTCCATCACACGGTCGCCCTGTCCTTCCGCCGGTTTGCCGAATACATTATGTTCAAGGCCCGTGGAAAGGAACATGCCGTTTTTCACGCCGGGAATTGTTCTTGGGGAAATACCGTCTTCCGTGTCTTCAAAACGGTGGAAATAAGATTTCGTTTTCATATCCAGTTCAGAAAGGCCTTCCGTCACCAATTTACCGCGGCGGATGCCGATACGGTCCCTGTCGAAAGCAGGAACAGACTGCTTGCACATGCCAAACTGCAGATCGGACAGCACAATGACAGGCGTCTGGTATTCCTCCGCCAGATTAAACGCTTCCTGGACGATATAGTAGCAGTCTTCGATAGACGCGGCGGCAAGAACAATCTTTTCCGCATCTCCGTGACCGGAGCCGACAGCATAGCGGATATCGCTCTGCTCCACCTTTGTCGCCATCCCCGTGGACGGCCCTGCACGCATCACATCGATAATGACCACCGGGATTTCAGCAACCGCCGCCATGGAAATGGATTCCGCCATGAGAGAAAGCCCGGGGCCTGATGTCGCGGTAAACGCGCGGACACCCCCATAACCCGCCCCCATCGCCATCATAACGGATGACAGTTCATCTTCCGTCTGCACGACCGTGCCATGAATCTTATGAGACACTTTAATCATATATTCCATAATTTCTGACGCCGGAGTAATCGGGTAAGAAGCCATGAAACGGGATCCTGCGGAAATAGCGCCGAGCGCGGCCGCTTCATTCCCAAGCAGGTACAGCTGGTCTTTCTTCTCGGGAACAGCCAGTTTCCCCAGCGCCACCCCCTGCATGGCAGCGACAGCCGTATCATAACCTTCCTTGAAAATTTCTTTATTCTTATTAATCACCGTCTCCCCTTTTTTCGCAAAACGTTCCGCGATAAAGCGGTAGAACGGCGTTTCCGGAAATCCGAGCAGTCCTGCGCTCATACCGAGAGCGGCAATATTTTTCATCTGCATGGATCCGTACTTCTTTGCCATTTCCGTAATGGGGAGCGGCAGGAAAATACGTCCCGTATGCGCCTCCCATTTCGGTTTAAAAGCATCGTCGGCAATAATAACACCGCCTTCACAAATTTCCTTTCCGTGAAGATCGATCGTTTCCTGGTCAAGAGCTACAAGACAATCCACATGCTCCCCGATCGTCGCAATTTCCTTGGTCGCGATACGCAGGGCAATCGTCGTATGTCCGCCTTTGATCCGGGATGCAAACAGACGCTGGCTGAAAAGGGAATATCCCTCCTGTGCCAGAACACGCCCCAGAATTTCTCCGCAGGATTCAACGCCCTGTCCCTGCTGCCCTCCCATTTTCCAGATAAAATCTTTCTTTTCCACTCCATCTTCCTCCTTGTCGATGTTCAGTGAATCGATCCTATGTGCACGGTAATGGTCCGGTATCGATTTTTTATCATACACATACGATTTCATTATACCATTAAAGTCGTTTTTATAAATGGGATGCCGCCGTTAAAAGGCAGAAATTTTCAAGGAAATAAAAACACAGGTACCGGATATCGAATATTGTCGACTGCCGGCCCGAAATTATCGTTTTCCTCCTTATGACACCTTTTCCTTCAATCGTCATTCTGAACGGTGTCAAGAATGCCTTGTGGGAAAGACGGGAAACGGAATAGTAACACAAAGCAACAATTCTATTACTCCGGTGACGTTTTACCGTAAGTATCGCTTTTATCGCATGCAAGGAAGCCCCGGCATATGAAAAAGACACCTACATTTGTAAGTGTCTTTTCCTTTATCAGCAGCTTCCTATCCT